>Ga0233415_10000351_pt1 | contig 22228 bp, 25 predicted proteins | sample Na_anoxic_12_MG_FD_188631 | JGI IMG/M metagenome (GOLD analysis project Ga0233415, IMG submission 188631) | Seawater microbial communities from Saanich Inlet, British Columbia, Canada - Na_anoxic_12_MG | ecosystem: Environmental > Aquatic > Marine > Inlet | place: Canada: British Columbia... | reverse complement strand
AGGTGGTGGTGGTGGTGCTTCATGGTCTTCCGCAGCTGGAGGATCTGGAGGATCTGGAGTAGTAATGCTTAGATACGCAAATACAAAAACAATTACCGTAAGCGCAGGATTAACAGCAACAACCACTACAGTTGGCACAGATAAAGTAACTACTTTTACAGCCGGCACAGGAACAATAACATTTAGTTAATTATGGCAATAACAAAAATAGAGGTACCAGAATTATTTGATTTCGGTTCTGACAATTCAGCATTTAAATTACCTACAGGTACAACTGCAGAAAGGCCAACGTCTCCATCTAATGGAGAAATGCGTTTTAATACCACTACAGGTTATGTAGAATATTACGATACAACTGATGCACAGTGGTGGGAAATAGATTATGCTCCTGACCCACTTGTGCCTAGTGAAAACTTTAATACTGTTTTATATACAGGTGGAAGTCAACAAACAGTCTCTTTGTCTTTTGAACCTGATTTTATATGGTTAAAGTCAAGAGGTGGGAATTATGGACATATGTTGTTTAATTCGGTAAGCGGTATTGATTTACCAAATGATTATTATATGCAATCAAACACCACGGCTGCTCAAGTAACATCAACCAATAGATTTACATTAAATGGTACTTCAATGACTATACCTGTAGGGTCTAATGTTATTAATTCAAGTGCAGGTTCGCCTTATGTTATGTGGTACTGGAAAGCAGGAGGTGCAGCAGTAAGCAATACAGATGGTACAATAACAAGTCAAGTGTCTGCTAATGTAGATGCAGGGTTTAGTATTGTTAGCTATACAGGAAATGCTACAAGCGGAGCAACTATTGGACACGGATTGAGTCAAGAAGTAGATTTAGTTATTGTTAAGAATACTAATTTATCAACTCAATCTTGGAACACATACGTAAAAGATGTTACTGATACAAATGCTAAATATTTAATGTTAAACAGCACCAATGCTATTAACAGCACTTCAAACCCAAGATTTATTGTAAATAATTTTTCAAGTACTGTTTTTTCTGTTGGTAATGATAATTCAACAAATGGAGTATCAGGTACTGATACATACATAGCCTACGCCTTCCATTCAGTAGATGGCTTTTCTAAGATAGGGTCTTATACAGGAACTGGAACAACATTACAAACAATAACCACTGGATTTGAACCTGCATTTATTATGTTTAAAAATACTGATGCAGGAAATGCTTGGACTATTATGGATAACAAAAGAAATCCAACAAATCCACGTAACCTTGGTTTATTTCCAAATTTAACTAACTCAGAATATACCTATCCAGGCACACCAAATGGGCTTTCTTTTACCTCAACTGGATTTACTTTAAATACGGGTCAAGCAGAGTTTAATCAAAACAATTTAGAATACATCTTTATGGCATTTGCCGCAGACCCAACATAATTAATAAACAAAAACAAATATGGCAACAAATTCTTCTAGAGATTTAAGACATTACGCCGGAGCGGCAGGTATATTTGCATTAGTTATTGCATTATTACTTTTTCTTTCCTTTTATCAAATACCAAAAGATAACAAAGATATATTTGTATCTATAGTAGGTATGATAGTAGGATCTTTGTCTGTAGTTATATATGCTATTATAGGTAGGAATCCAGATGAAGTAAATGCTTTAAAAAGTAAAAACGAATCATTACAGTCGCTTGCAGATCAAATGGAAAAAAGAAATGATCAGTTAGAAAAAATGATTATTGATATGCAAAGTGACATAATAGATAAATTAACAATACTAGGCGCAAGCGCTTTTGATACTGTTTATAACAAGACTAAACAATGTACTTGCGGAAATAATAGCTGCACTTGTAAAGGTGCTTAAATTTAAGTGATAATAAACTGTAAACCTTATAATTAATTAAAACCAAAACCAATGACACTTTTTTACCAGACTCATTCGTGGAATAGTCAACCACAAATTTCCGATGAAACCATAGATCTTTGGAGGCACATAGCCGATAAAGGTAACTGGCGAATCACCCAACTGCCAAACGGTTTTTATCAAACCGAATACCAAGACCCTAAGAAAGAAGGAACTTGGAACGACGTTACCCGTAGGGAAACACTAGAAGGAGCTGAATCAGCGATTGATGCTTCTGTTGCCCACTATTCTAAAAAAATAGAATTTATAAACGGTCCTAAAGTCGTTAAAACCTTTAAGTAACAATCAATTAAAATTAAATCAAATTAAATTAAATTATGTCAGATGCGATTGTCAAGAATCTTAGTTTCGGTTACGAAGCAAAGGATCAACTATTTGAAGGTATAAACAAACTCACGAAAGCCGTTAGTTCCACACTTGGTGCTAGCGGTAAACGTGTAATTTTAGAAGATGCTGGAGGTAAACCTGTTATAACAAAAGATGGGGTAACTGTAGCGGATTCAATAGTATTATTAGATCCAATAGAAAATATGGGTGCTACGCTTCTAAAGGAAGCTGCTAGGAAAACTGTGAAAGAAGCAGGTGATGGAACCACTACTGCTACAGTGCTAGCACACTCAATCTTAACGCAAGCTTATCCACAACTGGAAGAGCTTGGCGCTAGAGATTTAAAAAAGGGTATTGATAATGCTGTTAATAAAGTAATAGATTATCTAGAAAAAAACTCAATAAAAGTAACCGGTCAAATGATAGATCAAGTTGCGAGTATTTCTACAAATAATGATAAAGTATTAGGTGCTGTTATAGCTGAAGCATTTAGATCAGTTGACGAAACTGGTGTTGTAATGATGGAAGCTACAGAGCTATCTAAAACAACTTCTGAATTAGTAGAAGGAATACAATATAATAAGGGATTAACAAACTCTCACTTTGTTACTAAAGCAGAAACAAGAGTTGCTGAATTAGATAACCCTTTAGTTTTACTTATTGAATCACCAGTTGAGAATGTAAGAAAAATACAGAATATATTAGAGCATGCAATTAAAAGCAATAAATCATTACTTATTATTGCTGATTTAGATCCTAAAGTAATTTCTACTTTAGCTATGAATAAAATAAAAAATGTTGTAAAAGTAAACGTTATCAATGCACCTACTTATGGTGTTACTAAAAAAGATATGTTAACTGATTTAGCATTACTCACCGGAGCAACAATTATTAACGAGGATTTAGGCGATGATATGGATATGATACTTCCAGAATATTTAGGGACATGTCTTAAGTCTATAACTAACGACACCGAAACTATTCTTAAAGTTGAAAGTATTAGTGATGAAGTTAAAGAGATTGTTAAAACAATTAAAAAGGATTTAAACAAAAACAATACTGCTCCTGAGGTTATAAGACTAGAAAAAAGATTAGCTAGGTTATCTGCTAAGATTGCTACTGTAAAAGTAGGTGCAGATTCAAGTATAGAATTAAAAGAAAAAACTGATAGAGTAGAAGATGCTATCTGTGCTACTAAAGCCGCTATTAAAGAAGGTATTGTAGCGGGTGGCGGTGTAGCACTTTTAAACGCTGCTATGTTTATCAAACCTAAAGATAAAGCTGAAAGCATCCTTCTGGAAGCAATTAAAGCTCCCTATCACACTATCTTAGACAACGCTAACATTAGTGAAGCACACCCTGAAAAGAAAGGATGGGGACTAGATGTGATAACGGGTAAATCGGTTAAGATGGTTAAAGCCGGAATAATCGATCCTTTACTAGTAACAAAAGCGGCACTTAGAAATGCGGCATCTGTTGCAACAACTATTTTATCTACTGATTGTATAATTAATAATTTAAGAATTAATGAAGGCAATAGGTAGAAACTTAATTATAAGTAAAGAAAAACAAGGTACTTCAACTACTAAAGGTGGTTTATTAGTTTCTGAAAATCAACGAGAAGATTTAAGATACAATAAAGCAGAAGTAATATCAATAGGATCCGAAGTTGTAGGTATTAAAGAATCTGATAATATTTATTATGATGGTTCTGCAGGACACAATATAGAAATAGATAAAAATATTTATCAGGTTATAAAGCTTCAAGACGTTGTTATAGTTTTATGAGAAGATTAGAGGCAAAGGATTTAAAAGAAATGAACTTAATTAAACATTATCGAATAATACGACAATGGGCAGCTAAGAACAATAATTTAACCAGTGCAGATATAGAGCTTCTTATATATTTAGATTGTATAGATATATTTAGTAAAATAGATTTTAAGATGGGTGCTTATTCCTATAGCTGGGATAATAGAAGATGGAATAGATTATTACAAGAAGACTGGATTAAAGTCTGGCGTAAAAGAAATCATACCACTCAAAAATACCATCTATATAAAATGTCTTTTAAAGGCAAGCAGCTTATAAATAGAATATACAGAATAATGCTTGGTCAAGAAGATATACCAACCAGTGAAAGAAGAAATGTTATAATGCTAGGTAGAACATATACCGATACCGTATTAAAAACATCAATAAATAACGTAAACAAAGACAAACACAGATAACACACACAACATGAAAAAGCAATCACCAGCAGTATTAAAAGCAGCAGAAGGCGTAGTAGGTGCTAATGCTCTTTGGGATGGTCCATTAAATACAATGGGTTTTCCAACGGGAACAGGATCTAGCTCAGGGATCACAGGCATGGAACTTAAAAAAGACAAGCCTTTTTATAAAGCAGGTCCTATTACGCAACTTGCTAAAGGCTCTATGTAAGATATGGAAATAAATGATATTAAGCTTATAGCGCTAAATGGGGCTGTAGGCGTCGTAACTATGACAAACTTAGAAGTTTGGTTAAAAGTAATTCTATTAATTGTTACAATCGGTTATACGTTAAGCAAGTGGATTAAAATAAAAAAGTAATGGCTTATATACAAAACGACTCACCTTTTCAAAAAAAGAAAACGGCAGCATGGACTCGAAAAGAAGGAAAAGATCCTAAAGGAGGATTAAACAAAAAAGGGGTTGAATCTTACAGGAAAGAAAACCCTGGAAGTAAACTTCAAACTGCTGTAACAACAAAACCTTCTAAATTAAAGAAAGGTAGTAAGGCGGCTAAAAGACGTAAGTCATTTTGTGCAAGGATGAGTGGTGTAAAAGGACCAATGAAAAAGCCCAATGGAGAGCCAACTCGAAAAGCTTTAGCTTTAAAAAAATGGAACTGCTAATAAAACAATAACAATTACACAAACAAAAATATAGAAATTATGGGTTACAACAAATCAAGAAAAAAAATTGCGCAAGATTATTCAAGAAATGCAATAGCTGACAAAAAAAGTGGCGATAAAAAAGCAGCTGCTTATGAAGCTAGTCAAGCTGTAAAAGAATCTGCTGGAGAAGGACCGTCTATGATGGGTCAAGTTAGTAAAGGATCTATGGCTTCATTAAGAAAAGGTCATGCAGGTCAGTATACTGGAAATAATCCTAGTTGTTCAAAATCAGGTATAAATATGATGGGTCAACCTGTTATGAGACAAGCAGATTCAGTAATAGGGCAGGGGCCAATGGGACAAGCACAAGCTGATTTAGCTTATAACCCCGTAGATGATATTTCTGGGCAAGGTACTGAAGGTACAACTGCACCAATGGCAATGAAAGGTAATTCACCTTTTCAAAACGCGAGCAAGGGTTATGGCCAACAATTAGGTAAACCCTCTGTAGCAGCCATGTACGGTAAAAAAAAATAATAACAGATAGGACTGTATAAACCCTAGCAAACAAAAACAATCACAATTACAAACACAAACACAATGGCTAAATTTTTATCATTCAGTATCGTTAATTCTGGTGCTCCACTAACAGAAGGAGAAGTACTAGTAAACGTAGATCAAATCAGTAACATTAGTTACGTAGACGCAACAGGAGTATTAACTTTATCTTTAAGCAATTCAGCAACATCTGAAATTGACTTTCTAATTTCAACAGATTCTGCAGGAGGCGCTGGGATACCTGATTACACCTCAGGATCACCAATTGCATTTGTAAACAGAGCACTTACTGCTAATCCAGGTGGAGTTAAAGCATCCGTAAGCTTAGGAAAAGATCAAACCGGTGGTGTACCAACCCCAGGACAAGCTCCTTTGTATACTAACTTGCAACTTTACGCAAACACAGTTACTTATACTGCCTAATTACTAATTCATATGCCTCCTGTTTCGGCAGGGGGTATATAATTTTAATCATATGAAATCAACAGGACTAGGAGATACTATTGAAAAAATAACCACTGTAACAGGTGTAAAAACTGTTGTAGATTCAATTTCTAAAAGTTTAAAAAAACCTTGTGGTTGTCAAAAAAGAAAAGAAGCTTTAAATAAAAAATTCCCTTATGGCGTTTAAACTAAACACACCACCTTACAGTTGCGATAACACACCTATATATAGTGTAGACTTAGGAGGCATGGTTTTAGGTAAAGCTAATAATAACGGTTCTATATTAGTTGATATTAATGTAAACCCAAAAGATAAAGAAAAAGTTATAGATCACGAAATGGTTCATATAGATCAATTTAAAAGAGGTGATTTAGATTACGACGATAAAAACGTTTACTGGAAAGGTAAAACGTATTCAAGAAGCAAAATGCAAGAAGGGGCAAAAAATCTTCCTTGGGAAAAAGAAGCTTACGATAAAGCTTAATTATGTGGAAATTATTATTAGGCCTTTTAAAAGGTGGGGACAGTAGAAAATCTGTTGCGGGTAATTTAGCATGGGAAATTCGAGAAGCTATTAAGGGTAAAGAATTAGACCCTAATGAAATTATTGAATTACAAACTAAAATAAATGAAATCGAAGCTGGCCATAGAACAGTATTTGTTGCAGGTTGGCGTCCATTTATAGGATGGGTTTGCGGAGTTGCATTAGCTTACAATTTTGTTATAAGAGATTTATTTATTTGGATTACAAAAACAACTGACGCTCCTCCAGCATTACAAATGGAGCATTTAATGACTGTACTATTAGGTATGTTAGGCCTTGGAGGTTTACGTACTTTTGAAAAAATAAAAGACAAAACAAAATAATTTATAATCAATTAAATTTAATCAAAATGAAAGAAGTAAAAACAAAAGAAGTAAAAAACAAAGTAACAGAAGAACAACTTGCTAAAGTTAAAGAACAGCAAACATCAATGGCTAATCTTTTAAGAGACGTTGGATTTGTTGAAAACCAAAAGCATGTACTGTTACACGAATATGCTGGCATAAGCCAACAAATGGAAGAATATAAAAAGGAGTTAGAAAAAGAATACGGTGCAATTAGCATTGACTTGGAAACAGGTGAGTATACTGAAATCGAATCTTCTGAAGAAGTAAAACAATAAGATGTCTAGTATTATAAGGAAGATCAGTATTGGGTCTGAATATAAAAGCGATGCTATGCACTACTCTGTTGGGCAAGAGGTCTATGGGGGACATAAAATAGCTTATATCGTGTTGGACGAAACTGACCATTCTTATAATATATTTATTAAAAAAAATGATGAGGTGTTGCCATGGAAAAAGTTTAACTATAACATGCCGGTGTCCGTTGAATATAATTTAGAATATGAATAGCATATACGATTTTATTGTTGAACCAATAGGAGAAAGATATGATAATAATTTAAAAGTAAACGATAAAAATTTAATATTAAATTGTAATATAGAATCTTTTAAGTTTATAAATAAAAAAGCTAAAGTAATTTCAATACCCTTAGCATACAAAACACCTATTAAAGTAGGTGATGAAATAATAATACATCATAATATTTTTAGAAGATATTATGATATAAGAGGTAAAGAAAAAAACGGTAGTAAATATTTTAAAGATAATTTATATTTTTGTCAGATAGATCAAATTTATTTATATAGAACAGAAGGAAAGTGGAAGTCTTTTGGAGACAGATGCTTTGTTAAGCCTATTTTAAATAATGACTATTTAAAGCAAGAAAAAGAACAAGCCCTTATTGGTATATTAAAATACGACAATAGCTCTTTAAACGAGCTCGATATTAGCTCTGGTGACCTGGTAGGCTACACGCCTAATGGTGAATGGGAATTTATAATAGACAATGAGCGTTTATACTGTATGAAATCAAATGATATTGTTATTAAATATGAACACAAAGGAAACGAAGTTGAATATAATCCAGGCTGGGCAGTTAGCAGTTGAGGAGTTAATTAAAGTGGCTAAAGAAGCAATTGTAGATTCAGGTGATGACATATCTGCGGACAGACTTAAAAATGCTGCTGCAACTAAAAAATTAGCAATATTTGATGCATTTGAAATACTAAGCCGAATAGAGCAAGAAGAAAAAATGTTAGAAGATAATACAAAGCAAGCTAAAAAGTTTGGTGGTTTTGCTGAAAGCAGATCTAAATAATGTATCAACAAACGCTATATTCAATTGTAGATGATCACATAAGACCTAATACTTTAAAAAGGTTAAATAGATTAAAAAGCTTTAAGTACGGTTATAACAAAGAATATGATTTAGTAGTTATAAGTAAAAACGGTACAGTAGGTGCAATATATGATATACAAGGCTTTAGGATTGGGTTACCAATAATAAACAAAGCTTATAAAAGAAGCAATGTAAAAGCCGAACAATATTGGGAAAAATTTGAATACCCCAAAGCACTTAGTAAAATTAAAAGTGTTTTTGATTGGGATGCTTATCCAGACAATTTTAAAGAACAATGGTATAACTATATAGAGAATGAATTTAAAGCTAGAGAAGAAGGGTTTTCGTTCTATAATAATGGTACCCCTACTTACATTACTGGTTCTCACTACATGTACTTGCAGTGGACCAAGATTGATGTTGGGGCCGCAGAGTTCAGGGAATCTAACAGGCTATTCTACATTTTTTGGGAGGCCTGTAAGGCCGACAGTAGATGTTACGGTATATGCTACCTCAAGAATAGACGGTCTGGGTTTAGCTTCATGGCATCATCAGAGACTGTTAGCCAGGCAACAATATCAAGCGATGCTAGATTTGGAATTTTATCGAAGACGGGTGCTGATGCAAAAAAGATGTTTACCGACAAGGTTGTACCCATATCCACGAACTATCCGTTCTTCTTCAAGCCGGTACAGGACGGGATGGACAGGCCGAAGACAGAGCTTGCGTACAGGGTCCCGGCGTCGAAACTAACTAGACGAAAAATAGAATTAAACGAGCAGCTAAAAGATATTGAAGGATTAGACACTACTATTGACTGGAAGAACACAGGAGATAACAGTTATGACGGAGAAAAACTAAAGTTGCTAGTACATGATGAATCTGGTAAATGGGAAAGACCAGATAATATATTAAACAACTGGAGAGTAACTAAGACTACGCTAAGGCTAGGTAGCAGAATAGTAGGTAAGTGTATGATGGGATCAACATCAAATGCATTAGATAAAGGAGGAGAAAACTTTAAAAGATTATATGAAAATTCAAACGTTACTAAAAGAAACCGCAACGGACAGACTAGTTCAGGATTATATTCTTTGTTCATACCTATGGAATGGAACTACGAAGGATTCATTGATAAATTTGGAGTACCTATATTCGATACGCCAGAAAAACCAATAATTGGTATAGATAAAAGTGAAGTAGATATAGGTGTAATAGATTATTGGCAAAACGAAGTTGAAGGTTTAAAAACAGATCAAGACGCTTTAAATGAATTTTATAGACAGTTCCCAAGAACTATACAGCATGCATTTAGGGATGAAACAAAACAATCTTTATTTAATCTAACTAAAATTTACGAACAAATAGATTATAATGAAGACATTAAACACTCTAGCTTAATAACGCAAGGAAACTTTCAATGGTTAGGTGGTGTTAGAGATACAAAAGTAATGTTTGTACCAAATAATAAAGGTAGATTTTTTGTTTCCTGGGTTCCGGATAGCAATATGCAAAACAGAATGATTTTAAAGAATGGAGCTAAATATCCAGGCAATGAACACTGTGGCGCATTTGGATGTGATAGTTACGATATATCTGGTACAGTCGATGGTAGAGGTTCTAAAGGATCTTTACACGGATTAACTAAGTTTTCTATGGAAGATGTACCGCCTAATATGTTTTTTTTAGAATACGTTGCAAGACCTGATAATGCAGAAACCTTTTTTGAGGATGTATTAATGGCTTTAGTGTTCTATGGAATGCCTATCTTAGCAGAGAATAACAAACCTAGGCTATTATATTATTTAAAAAGAAGAGGTTATAGAGGCTATTCAATAAACAGACCAGACAAAACCTATAATAAATTATCTGTTACTGAAAGAGAAATTGGTGGTGTACCAAACTCCAGTGAAGATATGAAGCAAGCACACGCAGCCGCAATAGAAAGCTACATAGATTCTTATATTGGATTTAATAATGATACATATGGAGATATGTATTTTATAAGAACACTCAATGATTGGTCTAAATTTAATTTAAATAACAGAACAAAATTTGATGCATCAATTAGCTCAGGTTTAGCTATAATGGCATGTAATAAAAATAAGTATGCTCCCGTAGCTAAAAGGGTTTTAAAACCTATGAGTTTAGGAATAAAAAAATATAACAATGATGGCTTTACATCAAAAATAATTCAAAAATAAATGGTTTACACAAATTATAACAGTTCATTCCCAGATCAGGTAGTACCAGATTCAGTAAAGAATAGTTATGACTATGGGTTACAAGTGGCTCAAGCCATTGAAAACGAATGGTTCAGACAAGATATAGGCGGTGATAGATATTTACAGAATTTTCAAAACTATCATAGTTTAAGATTATATGCTAGAGGGGAACAACCCGTTTCAAAATATAAAGATGAATTATCTATTAATGGTGATTTGTCTTATTTAAATTTAGATTGGAAAATTGTACCCGTTATTCCAAAGTTTGTAGATATTGTAGTAAACGGAATGACAGATAAAGGATACAAAATAAAATCTTTTGCAACTGATCCTTTTGCTTTAAAAGAAAGAACTGATTATGCGGCGGGAATAATGGAAGATATGTATTCGCAATCTTTTGTTGAAAATATTAAGCAAAGCACAGGCGCAGACCTTTATAATACTTCTAATCCTGAAAATTTACCAAAGAGCAAAGAGGAATTAGATTTAGTAATGCAATTAAATTACAAACAATCTGTTGAAATTGCTGAAGAAGAATTAATAGAAAATGTTTTTAATGCTAATAAGTATAGTGAAGATCAAAGAAGAATTGCATATGATTTAACAGTGTTAGGAATTGGAGCTTCAAAAACAAGTTTTAACTTATCAGAAGGTGTTACAGTTGATTACGTAGATCCTGCAGCTATGGTTTATTCTTATACAGAAGACCCTAACTTTGAAGATTTATATTATGTTGGAGAAGTTAAAAACTTAAGCTTATCAGAAGTTAAAAGACAATTTCCAACTTTAACAGATAGTGAATTAGAAGAAATACAAAAATACAAAGGACCTTCCCAATATAGTAATTATGTAAGAAATTATGGAGGACAAGATGATAATAATCTTGTTTCTATATTATATTTTGAATATAAAACATATACCAATCAAGTTTTTAAAATTAAAAAAACTGATCAAGGTTTAGAAAAAACAATTGAAAAAGATGATTTATTTGACCCACCTAAAAACGACAACTTTGAAAGAGTATCTAGAAGTATAGAGGTTTTGTATTCAGGAGCTAAAGTTCTTGGAATGGGTAAAATTTTAGAATGGAAGTTTGCTGAAAATATGACTAGGCCTTATTCAGATACTACAAAAGTTAATATGAGCTATTCTATTTCAGCTCCTAGAATGTATAAGGGTAGAGTAGATTCTTTGGTTAATAGAGTAACTAGCTTTGCGGATATGATTCAGTTAACTCATTTAAAGCTACAGCAAGTGTTATCTCGTGTGGTTCCAGATGGGGTATATTTAGATATGGACGGGCTTGCGGAAGTTGACCTTGGCAATGGAACAAATTATAATCCAGCAGAAGCGTTAAACATGTATTTCCAAACAGGTAGCATTGTTGGAAGGTCTTTAACTCAAGATGGTGAATTAAATAGGGGTAAAGTTCCTATACAAGAATTACAATCCTCTAGTGGCCTTGCTAAAATACAATCTTTAATACAAACTTATCAGTATTATTTACAAATGATAAGAGATACGACTGGGTTAAATGAGGCTAGAGATGCTAGCACTCCTGATAAAAACGCTCTAGTTGGATTACAAAAAATGGCTGCAGCTAATTCAAATACAGCCACAAGGCACATATTAAAGTCTTTAATGTATATTACTATAAAAACCGCAGAAAATATAAGCTTAAGAGTAAATGACGCATTACAATTTCCTTTAACAAAAGAATCTTTATTAAATAGTATAAATAATTTTAATGTTGCAACTTTAGAAGAAATGGAAAAAGTAGCAATGCATGACTTTGGTATATTTTTAGAACTAGAGCCTGATGAAGAAGAAAAGCAACAATTAGAACAAAATATACAGGTTTCATTGCAGCAAGGCGGTATTGATTTGGAAGATGCAATTGATATAAGACAAATTAATAATTTAAAATTAGCTAATCAATTTTTAAAAGTAAAAAGAACTCAAAAGCAAAAACGAGATCAAGAAATACAACAAGCTAATATAGCGGCGCAGGGCGAGGCAAATGCTAAAGCTTCGGAAGCAGCGGCATTAGCGGAAGTTCAAAAACAGCAAGCATTAGCCCAAACAAAAATGCAATTAGAAAAAGCTAAATCCGATTATGAAATTCAAAGAATGGAACAGGAAGCTTTAATTAAAAAACAATTAATGGCTGAAGAGTTTAATTATCAAATGCAATTAGCTCAAATACAAGCTAGAGCAACTACACAAAAAGAACAAGAAATAGAAGACCGTAAAGATAAAAGAGTTAGAATTCAAGGAACTCAACAATCAGAGCTTATAGATCAACGTCAAAACGATTTATTACCCAAAGATTTTGAATCATCAGGAAATGATAATTTAGATGGGTTTGGCCTAGAACAATTTGGCCCAAGGTAATTTTTATTAATTAATTTTATTATATCATGTCAACAGAAGTAAAACAAGAAGGGGAATTCAAAATTAAAAAAAGAAAACCTGCTTTAAAAAATCTAGGTAAAGAATCTAGTGTAACAAAAGTAAACTTTATAGATCCAGCTGAAGCTGAAGAAGTAAAAAAAGAAAAAACAAATGCCATTCAAGAATCAAGCACAGAGGAAAGCGTGTTACGCACAGAACAACCCGAAGTGGGATTGCAAGAAGTGGGACAAGTATCCGAAGAAGTCATCGTTGCCAGTGAGGATGTTGAAGAAGAAATAGACTCACCTTTGCAACAAGTAACAGAAGAAGGAGTTGCTGAAAAAACAAATGAGCAAATAACTCAAGTTGAAAACATGCGTCAACCTGTTGCGGAAGAATTACCGGAAGGTATAGATAAGCTTATAAAGTTTATGAAAGAAACTGGCGGAGATGTTAATGATTATGCTAGATTAAATGCTGATTACAGTAATGTAGATAATACTACATTAATTAAAGAATATTATAAACAAACAAAACCACATTTAGATTCAGAAGATTTAGATCTTTTATTAGAAGATTTTGATTATGATGAGGAAATAGATGAGGATAGAGATATACGCAAAAAGAAACTTGCGTTTAAGGAAGAGGTTGCTAAAGCCAAAAACTTTTTGGAGGATACTAAGAGTAAATATTACGAGGAAATCAAGTTGAGACCTGGTATAACTCAAGAACAACAAAAAGCTACTGACTTTTTTAACCGATACCAAGAAGAAGAGCAAAGTAAAGAGCTTGTAAGGGATAATTTTCTTCAAAGTACTAATAATTATTTTTCTAATGAATTCAAAGGTTTTGATTTTAAATTAGGAAATAAAAGTTTTAAGTACGGAATTAAAGATCCTTCCGTGGTTGCTGACAAACAGAAAGATTTATCTGAATTCGTAGGGACGTTCCTTGACGAAAACGGTCAAATGAAAGATCCTGCCGGTTATCACAAAGCTATTTATGCTGCTAGAAATGCTGATACTATGGCAAATCATTTTTATGAGCAAGGTAAAACCGATGCTATTAAAGAACAGATTGCTAAATCTAAAAACATTACAACTGCGCCTAGACAAACGGCTACAGGTGAAATATCTTTTGGAGGAATGAAAGTAAAAGCTATTAGTGGATTAGACTCTTCAAAACTTAAAATTAAAACAACAAAATTTAACAATTAAAATTACAACACATGGCTAATGTAGTACCCTCGTTTGGGTCAATTAAACCGAGTCAACAACAACAGGCTCTTTCAACAAATTATTTAAACTTTACAGATCCTACTAACGCAGACTTTTCTTCTTTCGCTGCACAATATCTTCCTGAGATATATGAGCAAGAAGTAGAGCGTTATGGGAATAGAACACTTTCTGGATTCCTTCGTATGGTAGGAGCAGAAATGCCTATGACTTCAGATCAAGTTATTTGGTCAGAACAAAATAGATTACACGTTGCTTATGATGGCGTTACTAAAACTGCTGCCAATGACAACATTTTAACTTTTCCACTTGTAGCTACTGCAGGACCTACTTATGTAGATAATGTAATTTCTGTACAAGATACTCTTGTAGTAATGAATCCAACTAACGGACTAGAAGTAAAAGTTTTAGTTACAGCGAGTGCAGGTTCTAATGCTGCTGGTTCTGCTTTGGGTACAATTACTGTTGCTCCTTATAATGGTGCTACTGTAGCAACTACTTTAGGTGCTGCTGGTGCTGCTCTTGCAGGTCTTAAGATTTTTGTTTATGGCTCTGAATACAGAAAAGGAACTGGAGACACTAACATTACAAGCATTACTCCTTCATTCACTCAATTTAGTAATTCTCCTATTATTATTAAGGATAGATACGAAATTAACGGATCTGATATGGCTCAGATTGGATGGATTGAAGTAGCTACTGAAGATGGAACTTCTGGTTACCTATGGTATCTTAAAGCTGAATCTGAAACTCGTTTACGTTTTGAAGACTATCTTGAAATGGCAATGGTTGAAGGTGAGCAAACTCAAGCTGGTTCTGGAGTTGCAGGTCTTGCTGCTCAATACAATGGAACAGAAGGTCTTTTTGCTGCTATAACATCTAGAGGAAATGTTTTAAACAACTTTAGTGCTGCTGCTGGACTTACCGAATTTGATAGCATTCTTAAAAATCTTGATACTCAAGGAGCTATTGAAGAAAACATGCTTTTCTTAAACAGAAAAACTTCTTTAGATTTTGACGATATGCTTGCTAGCCTATCTGCTGGTGCTAATGGAGGAACTGCTTACGGATTGTTTGAAAACTCTGAAGAAATGGCTTTGAATCTTGGATTCTCAGGATTTAGAAGAGGTTCTTATGACTTTTACAAAACTGACTGGAAATACTTGAATGATGCATCAACTCGTGGTGGTGTAGCAGTATCTGGTATTGATGGTGCTCTTATTCCTGCAGGAACTTCTACTGTATATGATCAAATTTTAGGATCTAATATTCGTAGACCATTCCTACACGTACGCTACAGAGCTTCACAAACTGAAGACAGAAGAATGAAGTCTTGGATTACTGGATCAGCTGGTGGTGCTTACACTACTGACGTTGACTCTATGGTAGTTCACTTCTTATCTGAAAGATGTTTATGTGTACAAGGTGCTAACAATTTCGTATTGTTTACTGCATCATAGTTTACTGGGTAAAGATAAGGCGTCATGTATTTGGCGCCTTGCTTTATCTTTTTTTAATTATTTAATTTTATTATATCATGGCTAAAAAAGCTAACACAGCACAAAAAAATGTTGAGGTTGCACCTCAAGTAATACAAGAAACAATTGTTGAAAAACCAGTTGTTAAAACACCAGTAAAGCCCACAAAACCTAGCTGGGAAATTAAAGATAGAACTTATATTCTATTAGGTAATAAATCCCCAATAACATATACTATTCCTGCAAGACATAGTGGAAAATACCCACTTTTATGGTTTGATGAAAAAACTGGTGATCAAAAAGAATTAAGATATGCAACTAATCAAAACTCTGTATTTGTTGAAGAGCAAAAAGGAGAAGCAACATTAGGTCATATTACTTTTTATGATGGAACATTAGCTGTTTCTAAAGAAAAACAAAATTTACAAAAATTACTTTCTTTATATCATCCTGCAAAGAATACAAAATATAAAGAGTTCGATGCTGCGGTTATTGCTATCGACGAACTAGATGATTTAGAGATTACTATTGATGCTTTAAACATGGCTCGTGAAATGGATATTGACATTGCTGAAGCAGTACTAAGAGTAGAGATTGGATCTAAGGTATCTAGCATGAGTTCTAAGGAGATTAGAAGAGACTTGATATTATTTGCACAAAGAAATGCAGATCTATTCATAGAGCTTGCTAATGACGATAACGTACAGCTTAGAAACGTGGCAATTAATGCTACTGAAAGCGGGTTATTAAAATTATCACAAGATCAAAGAACATTTACTTGGGCATCAAATGGTAGAAAAGTAATTACTGTTCCTTTCGATGAAAATCCGTATTCAGCTATGGCTGCTTACTTTAAAACAGATGAAGGTATAGAAATCTATAGATCTATAGAGAAAAAACTTTCATAACGTGTAATATTATAGTAGTTAGGCCGCATTAAAAGTGGCCTAGCCGCTATAATTAATAATAAACAAACAATGGCAATAAATGTAAATACTGTATATCAAACAGTTTTGTTGATATTAAATAAAGAACAAAGAGGCTATATGACTCCTGATGAATTTAATTCAGTAGGCGCCCAAGTTCAGCTTGAAGTATTTGAAAAATACTTTGAAGACTTAAATCAACAAATACGTGTGCCACAAACGGATTTTAATTATTCCGATAGAGTAGAAAATATAGATGAAAAAATAGCTATATTTAAAACATTTGGTAATGCTATATATGATAGTTTATCTACTCCTGGACAAACATATTTTAATTTACCAACTACAGATTCTTACGGCGCAACATCAACTTTTTATAGGTTAGGCACTGTAACTTACAACAATGAAGTTGAACTACAAAGACTTCAAAGAAATGATTTTTATTACTCCGAAAAATCAAAATTAACAAAAGCAACAACAACTTTTCCAACATATTTATATGAGAATCAAAAATTATTTGTTAGACCTACAAGTATTACAAATAACATACAAGTTGATTACATTAGAAAACCTTTAGATCCTATATGGGGCTTTACTGTAGGTACACTAGGCCAATATCAATATAATGCTACCCCGTTTAGCGCTACTGTAACAACCGGGTCAAGAGACTTTGAGTTGCATATATCTGAACAAACTGAATTAATATTACGAATACTAGTTTATGCTGGAATAGTAATAAGAGATCCTCAAATAATACAAGCCGCTGCACAGCAAGTGCAAATGGATGAAATGAATAAAAAAAGCTAATAAATTATGGCCAAACCTGATGGTGGTTTAATACAAGAAACCAATAGACAATATTACGAAGGCGCACAAAGTTTTGTTGCAGACGGAACAAACAATGTTTTTACGGCTAATTTTAATACTGATTTAGTTTTTGGAAGCTTTGATCCTGCAGAAGTTAATTATGGATTAAATAATTTTAAATTATATACTAGCGATACAGGTATTCCTGGAACTTATACAGAATATACACAAGCTTATACAGTTGTTAATAACGTTATAACAATTACAGCAATTCCTGCACAATTTACAGTTGTAGTAATTCAATTAAAAGTTTTAACTGGTGGACAATATGGAGCTGGAGATGCTTATGGAAATATTGTAGAAGAAAATTATGGAGGGTATCAATATGTAAGTATACCTGATTTAGTTACAAATTTTATGGTTGGTTACGTTGGGGCCGGTAAAATAATAGCAAATGTAAAACGTACGGATGTTATATTTCATGTTAAAAGAGCATTGCAAGAATTTAGTTATGACACATTAAGAAGTATAAAATCTCAAGAAGCAACCATCCCACCAAACTTGTCTATACCAATTCCTCAAGACTATGTTAATTACGTTAAAACATCTTGGGTTGATTCTTTAGGTGTTAAGCACATTATATATCCTACAACTTTAACTTCTAATCCAGAAAGCCTATTACCACAAGATTGGCAAGGTATACCTATTCAAGATGATTTTGATGAAGATTTAGATGCAACTTCATTAACAGAGCAAAGATGGGCAAAAGCAAATGATAACTTAATAGTAGGTAATATAGACAGTGATGCTTTAGCTAGTGGTATATATCCTTATGGTCAAGCTGGATTTGCTCAAGCATTTTTAGGTCAACGTTATGGGTTAGAACCTGAAACATCTCAAGTTAATGGTTGGTTTACTATAAACAGCAGAGAAGGTAAAATGTCTTTTTCTAGTGACTTGAGAGGTAAGCTTATTATTTTAGAATATATATCAGACGGACTAGCATATGACCAGGACATGAAAGTTCCTAAAATGGCGGAGGATGCGATATACTCATATATTAATCATGCCGTTTTATCCACCAAAGCAAATACCCCCGAATATTTAGTTAATAGATATAAAAGAGAAAAAAGTGCAAAGCTCAGAAATGCTAAAATTAGATTGTCTAATATTAAATTAGATGAAATAGTACAAGTAATGAGAAATAAATCTAAATGGATTAAATCGTAAATTAAATGGCTGAAGTTAAAAATGCTTTTATTAAATCCAAAATGAATCAAGATTTGGATGGTAGGTTATTACCATCTGGGGAATATAGAGAAGGAATTAATATACAAGTTAGTAAATCAGAAGGACCTGATGTAGGTGCTTTAGAAAACGTTAGGGGTAATCAGCTAATAGCAGATTTTAGGAGCTTAGCTAACAATCCTAATATAGATGTTATTGGAGAATATACCGACGTTAATGCTAACACCATCTATGTTTTTTTAACAGATTACACTGACCTAAATTTTCCAATTAGAAATACATACAGCCCAACTTCAAATAACTTTATTTTTTCTTATAATGTTTCTACTGGTGATGTTGTTCAATTAATAGGTACTACTTCAACAAATTTTAGTAATTGGTTAAATTTTTCAAAAACAAATCCTATTATTGGAATTAATGTATTAGAAAACTTATTGTTTTGGACTGATAATAGAAATCAACCTAGAAAGTTAAATATATCTCAAGCTGCGTTTTCTGCTACTGAAACAACTGTAGCTGGGATAAAAGTTCTTCAATCTAATTATTATACTTTAGAAGAACAAATTTCTGTAGCAAAATTATATCCTTATGAATGTATAAATTTATATAGATCTAATGGAGAAACCCCCCCCGTGTACTCTACTTCAATGCTAGATGTTGTTAGCCAATATCTTCCCAATGGAGGTTTAGGAAGTACTAATGGAAGTGGAACAGGAACTATAGTAAACATATTAGACAGCAGCATTCAAGGGCAAATAACACCAGGGGCTACAGTTTCTAGTACTAATATAGTTGGATCTATTACTGTTGTAAGTGTAGGTACTCCCTCGGGTAATCCAGCTGTTCGAGCGGTAACATTATCTTCAAGCTCTTCTTGGACAAATAATGAAACAATAACTTTTAATGCAAACCCTGACTACGATGCTGAATATCCTGGGGATCCAGATTATTTAAGATCTAAATTTGCTAGATTTAGTTATAGATATAAATTTACGGATGGAGAATATTCTCCTTTTGCACCATTTACACAAGCAGTTTTTATACCACAACAAGATGGTTATTTTTTATCAGGAGATGAAGAAGATACATTTAGAAGCACTGTAGTTAATTTTATGCAAAATAAAGTTAATAAAGTTATTTTAAACATTCCTTTGCCTTCTACCAATATTTCTACAGATTACAAAATACAAGAAATTGATATATTGTATAAAGAATCAGATGGTCTTGCTGTAACGGTACTAGATACTATATTAAATTCATCATTGCCTAACAATGCTAATTTTATAGATTATCAATATCAATCAAGAAAACCTTTTAGAACTTTACCGGAATCTCAACTTGTACGAGTTTATGACAAAGTGCCTGTTAGAGCTTTTGGTCAAGAAATTTCAGGTAATAGAGTTATATATAGTAACTTTCAAGATAAGCATACCCCCCCAAATCAATTAGATTATAACGTAGGCGCATTTGATAAATATCCTTTTGCTATTAATGCTAATGATACTTTAAGCAACACAAGTATTACGGAATATCCTATGCATACTTTAAAACAAAATAGAAATTATCAAGTAGGAGTTGTATTATCTGATAAATTTGGTAGGTCATCTACAGTAATATTATCCTCTGTTAATGATGGCGATATTTTAAATGCAGGAGGTAATGGTTCTTTTGGAGGAGCTACCTATTTTCATCCTTATAAAACCACTGCAGATATAAACACAGAGGCTGAGAAAATCAGTACATGGCCAGGGGACTCATTAAAAGTATTATTTAATTCTATAATACCTAAGGCAGAGCCAAGAAATGATTTACCAGGTTATCCTGGTTTGTATAATGGAAATACAGATCAGCCTCCCGCTAATGATGGAACAGGGGGTTATAACCCTTTAGGTTGGTATTCTTATAAAATAGTAGTTAAACAATTTGAACAGGAATATTACAATGTATACCTACCGGGAATATTAAATGGTTACCCAGGAGGTACTATTCCTGATGGTGATGTTACTGGATCAACGGCCTTTGTTACTTTAATAAATGATAATATAAATAAAGTTCCTAGAGATTTATCTGAAGTAGGTCCGGAACAAAAACAGTATAGAAGTTCAATTCAGCTTTATGGTAGAGTAACACCTGATGCAGATGCCACTATTCCTACTTTTAACAAACAGTTTTACCCAGGAACAAATTCTAATACTGTAAATACAATTGGTGAGCAAGACTTTGTATTAGGCACTACCGCTGACTATACTGATATTTACCAAACAATATCAAATCCTTATTTAGGCAGAATAACTCAAACACCTGGAAACGCAATAGGATCTTTACCCTCAACATCAGCTTATTCATTTTTCTTAGGAGTTTATGAAACACAACCGGTAGAATCAAGAATAAATATATTCTGGGAAACTTCTACTACTGGATTAATATCAGATTTAAATACTGCTGTAGAGGAAGGGGTTACAAGTTTAGTTGGACTTTATGAATTTGAATATAAAGGAAAAGAAAGCGATGCTCCCGGCTCATATGTAACTAATCCTTTTGCACCTGAAATAAGCAATACTGTTTTAAATCCACCGGTACCATTAGATAGCAATATAACTTTAGCTAGTATAACACAAGGAACAAGTACAATTATACCCCTTACTGGATCTAACGCTAAGTTTATTTTAGAAAAATTTCCAAAAAACACTACGTTACCAACAGGGTTTCCGTCTTTTACACAAACAAGTTTACCTTATGATTCTTATGCTTTAAAAACAGCTCCCGGACAATATTTTTTCTTTGGCGACCCAGATGCTATTGCTGCAGGACAGATGGATTATGAATTTGTTTTTAATGTTGAAAATTTTACTACTAAACCACAAGTAAATGGAACTTTAGAAAATGTATCTCCTGTTATAACAAATTGTCCTGCAGGAGGTTTAAAAATTCCGGAAACAGGGCCAGCGGATGGAGTGTTTTATACTGTGGCAGGAAATAATGGTATGCCTGCGGGTGCGCCAAACAGCTTAAGTAATTTAACATGGTCTTTAGACCCCTCTTCTGCTTCTAATTTTAGTATAGATCCAGCTACAGGGGGTATAACTACAAGCACAATAGTTTCTGGTCCAGTTAATTTAATAGCCGTATTAACTGATGCAGGTGGTTTACAAGCTACTTGTAATTTATCTCCTACGTTTGGTGAATTACCTATTAACCCTGGTTTTGGCGAAGGTGCAAATTCAAGGGTTCAAAGTACAGCTACTTCTACAGGATCATCGACTATTGTTTGGACACGAAGCGCAACAGGTTCTATTCCACAAGGAGTAGAGAGCTTTAACACCGCACCTATTTCCGGCTTAGAATTTACTGCAAATGAACTACCTGATAGTTCTAATAATTATATAGTAACTAAATCTGAAAATATTACTGTTGGCACAAATAGCGGAACTTTTTTAAATACTGTTCAAAATGCTTTAGGCGTAAGTGATCAAACAGAAGGTGGCTTAACAGCAGGTACTGGGTTTATTTCTGTTGAAGCAACATTAAATCAAACGCGAGCTAATGCTTTTTACTCGGAAAGTAACCCTAGG
>Ga0233415_10000350_pt1 | contig 22260 bp, 26 predicted proteins | sample Na_anoxic_12_MG_FD_188631 | JGI IMG/M metagenome (GOLD analysis project Ga0233415, IMG submission 188631) | Seawater microbial communities from Saanich Inlet, British Columbia, Canada - Na_anoxic_12_MG | ecosystem: Environmental > Aquatic > Marine > Inlet | place: Canada: British Columbia... | reverse complement strand
CACCATCCTCCGTAATACCATCCGGACTTGCCCCTAAATAATCTATTTTAGGATGAGGAATTAAACCAAATTCAATAATCGGTGTATTATTCCGACATTCATAAATATTTGTAGCAACTGGTTCATATTTAACACCGTGTTGCATATGCCCGCCATAAAAACTCTGTTTTTCGCCACATTTCGCACGAATCAACTTATTCCTATAAGAATATGGATTTTTACCCAATGCAGCTGCCCAATCACTCGCAGTAATTTTATTTTTTCTCATCTCATACCATTCATCAGTTCTTTGCTCTGGAAGTGGAATTGCCTGTAATTTTTTAAATTGTTCCCGTAAATATTGTAATCTTTCTTCAGAAGGTTGTGGTAAATCTTTATTATAATGAAAAGTTAAAACAGGCTTTTCTTTATCAGTTGTTTTATTTTTAACTGTTTTATTTTTAACAGTATTATCAACAGTTTTATTTTCATTTATTTTAATATCATCCATATTATTAATTAAATCTTTAATATTATTTTGATTAATTTCAGTCATTATTAAAAGTGTAATAATAATTATTATTTAACTTTTAAATAGTATTTTTTATCAATTCATCTATTCTATTACAAGAGTTATATAAAATATTCTTGTAATTCTAATATATTTTTATTAGCATCTTCTTCGCCCCATTTATATAAAGTAGTTGCCCATTCTGGATCTGTATAACACCACATCCAATTCATATTCATATCTCTCCATTTATCTAAACTAAACTCTAAAATTTTTCTATTAGATGAAACAGGTAATTGATTTTTACACATAAATCCATCCATACAATTATAACCTCTATAATTCATAAACAATTTTTTATCAAAACACGGAATAAATGTAGATGCTATTAAACATTCCATTAAATCGCCTTTATTATTCCAACTATTAACAACTTGTGGACTCCATGAAAATATATTATAATTATTTTCTAATTTAGCAAAATGACAATGCAATCTATTATTTATTTTATCTAATTCATTAGGTAAATATTTAATAGTGTGTTTTCTAACCATATCATTCCAATTAAATAGTGCACCAAATGTATAACTATTTATCTCTCTTAAAAATGGTAGATTGTAATTGTAAAATATATCGTCAATATCGCTATCCATAGATAAAACTAAAGCGGGAAAACAACCCGCTGATTTACCAGTAAAAATAGTATCACTTAAATCAAAATTTTTTTGTATTACATTCGCAATACCAAAAAAATAATTGTATAAACCACCACACCCACTAAAACATATCTCAGTCATTAATGTATATACTTATATATACTTATATATATTTATATTTATATATAAACTTTATGTAAATTTATATATAAACTTTATTTAAATAATGGTCTTTTTTTTATAAAAATATTTTTTCTATATATATGATTCCTATTATTTATATTATTATTTGTATATACTCTAAATAAATTTCTAGTATATGATGGAACTAAACTAGAGATAGGGGATAAAAAACGACTTAATAATTTCATCCGAGGATTTGTATTAATAACATTCAATTCTGTCATTCTATAAAATATATTTAGATTTTTATATTTTATAAATTAAATATTATAATTAATCAGTGAAGTCGGCTCCCTCTGTTGCTACATCTCCCCGTGTTAATGAGAATAACCAATTATTCGGCCCAGACCATTTAGGTAATACATAATTACTTCTCCAAAATGATGGCTCAACCGGATATTCTATTGTACTACTACTTATACCCGTTTCTTGTGTATTACAAGTTGTACTAATCGGTACACCTTTTTTATTCCAATATTCAGATTTTTTACCATAAGGCCATGCTTTGCCATTAGTTTGCGCCGATGAAATAATTGGCCAAGGATTTCTAATATGTGCAGGTTCTATAAAAGGACTAGTAATTTGATTAAATGATGATGAGGATAAACTAGTTCCATTAATATTACCACAAGTTGGTTCTCCATATTGTGTAATACACTGATTATTCGCATTGATAACCGCATTTGTATTATATATTTTAATTGTATTAATATATAATGATTTGATTTCAGGAATTTTATGAATATTTATACCTTTTGCACTTAATATATCTGGACCACTAGTAGTAATAACTTCAGTTGGAAGTGGTATTAATTGTTCAGGTTGTGGATATCCTATTTCAAATGTATTTTCTACACCAGAAGCAGTCATACCTGGTGTTGTTACAGCAGCGCAAGTAATTGGATTTGTTTTTTTAGGTGTTTTATTTACATATTTAATTACATCAATAAATAAACGTATATCTAATTCTTCATTTGGGTCATTTATAAAAACATTATATATAAAATTTTTATTTTTGTCTTTATCTTCAAACACATTAATTGTATCTAAATATATTGTTCTAAAATTAGATTTTAATATATTATTTAATTTATTGATAATTTTTTGAGTAATTTCATTAACTTCTCTTTTTAATAAATTTGGCGAAGTTCCTTGTATATATATTTCTTCTTTACATTTTGAATCTAATTTAATTTTATTATCATTTGATAAATTTTTTAATGCTGTTAATAATTTTAAATAAATATCTTGTGTTCTATTTGTATTAACAAATAATGAACAATTATTATTTTCATTAGTAAAATTAAATTTTTCTTTATTATCATTTTTAATATTATTATCATAAATATTTTTTTTTATAAATTTTTCATTAACTAATACAAAAACAATTAAGACCATAGAAAATAATAAAAGTATAAAATTTTGTTTCATATATAAATATACGAGATATTAATTTTTTTTGAGTAATTTATTAATACTATTTAAATTTGTTTTTTTAATATTTATTTTTTTAACATCTTCCTTTAATACAAACTTATTATCTTCAATCTTTAATAAAGGTATTATTAAAATTTTTTTATTAATTTTATCATATAATATATCCTTTTTATATAATAATTTTTTTTCATTAACTAATTTCCTTAATTCATCTTTTATATTATCATCAAAATCAATGTCATAATCGCTATTTTCACTATTAAAATATTCCTCTAAAACTATTAATTTATCTTCTATTGATAATTTTCTCCAATCAATATAATCATCATTATTATCAATTACATTAAAATTATCAGACATATTATCCATAACATATGCATTATTAATACTTTTATCAATTACTTTACCACTCTTAAATTCTTTTTTTCTAATAATATTATTCATCTTTCCATTCAATTTATTCGCTTCTATTTCCATCTCTTTTTCTTTAATATTACTTTTTAATTCTTTTGCTTCTGTTTTTTCTGGTATATACCCATATTTCTGATATTCACTATCCGCAAATTGTTTTAAATTTTTTCGTATATCCTCTAAATGATTATTCATATTATATATATTTATAAATTATTGTTTATATACATATAAATCAGTTTTTTATATATCTATATAAATTTTTTAATATTATTATAATCTCTTACTTATAATTATTTCTTAAATTAATGGCACTCCTTTACTTACCTCTTTTCTACATATAGGACATTTATTACTATTATTTAATAACCAATGTTTAATACATTTTGAATGATAATAATGTTCACAATTTAAAATCATTATATCTTCCTCAATTTCATTTTCATATTCTTCTAAACATATATTACATTGGGTTGTTTTATATATATTCATTTCTTTTAACTCTTTAAACTTAACATTTTTAATATTTTTAATATCATCTTCAGTACATACTATTTTAATATCATCTAAATTTATTTCATTAAAAGATTCACCAATATATTCATTAATAATATTATATATATTTGGCAGTTCTAATGTTGTATTATTATACGAAAAATTATTATTTAAATAATTTAATGGTACAGTAAATTCATAATAAGTTGAATCATTTATAGTACTATTCTCCTGATTATCTACCTGATTATCTACCTGATTATCTACCTGATTATCTACCTGATTATCTACATGATTATCTACATGATTATCTACATGATTATCTACATGATTATCTACCTGATTATCTACATGATTATCTACATGATTATCTACATGATTATCTACATGATTATCTACATGATTAGTATTTTCAATATTTAATATTTCTTCTTCAATAATATCTAATATATGATCCAATAAAGATGTATTATTTTGTAATCCATTAATATTTTGGTTAATATTTTGGTTAATGTTTGGATTAATATTTTGGTTAATATTTGGATTAATATTTGGATTAATATTTGGATTAATATTTGGATTAATATTTTGGTTAAGTATATTTAAAAATGGATTAAAATAATTATTATATTGATTTTGTAATCTTCTAGCAAATAATTCATCTTCTTTAACAATTAAAAAATTATTATATTCATTAATAAAATCATTATTTTCATTTAATACATTTTTAGGCATTATTTCTAAATAATTTATATTATTATATACATCATATAATGACGAATTAAATGAATATATATCTTTACCCATTTGAATAATATTATTATTATTTTCTATAATATTAACTTTCTCAATATCATAAATAATAATATTGAATTTTGATAATATTTTTTGAACTAAAAATCCTAATAATATATTATCTTCAACCTCTATCTCATTATATATATTTTTATATCTACAATTAATAATTTTCATTATATAATTTATTATAGGTAATATATATATTATAAATCATTTTTTTATATATATTATATTGTTTCTAAAAGTATATAAAGATTATACAGAATAATATAAATTATATACAAACACAATGGCAGATAATACAAATACACAAGAATTTCAAGAAGTTAATACAAGAGGAAGATTTTCTCAAAGACCAAATAGACAAGATGTATTAAATAGAGTTGCATCCGGAGATATTGGGCCTGATGAAGCAGAAAGACTTTTACGCAAAAGATTACCACCTCGTTTTGTTGTCACAAGGACTGGAGCAATTGCTTTATATAATCTTCAGCGCAATCCTATTGTTTTATATCCAGACCAATGGGATAAACTGTCATCATTAATTAGGCGAGATATTTTAGATAATTATATGTCTAAAAATGAAAATATTATTCGGCGTAGATATCCATCGCAAAATAGAAATAATGGACAGGAAGAGCAGGAAGAGCAGGAAGAGCAGGAAGAATAAAAATAATAAAATTATATTATAAAATAATATGATATATAATAATATATTATATATTATATATGAGCAATAGTATTCCACCAAGTGTTTTGCCACCTGTTAAAAGGATAATTGCAATCGGTGATTTACACGGTGATTTTAAAGCAACAATTATTGCTTTAACAAATGCTAAATTAATTAATAAAAAAAGGGAGTGGATAGGAGGTAAAACAGTTGTTATACAGTTGGGTGATCAGGTTGATAGAGGGGGTAGAGATGATGATGCTCCTGATGAGGATTCAGAAATTAAAATTATGAATTTATTTGATAGATTACATAAGCAGGCAGAATTAGTTGGTGGTGCTGTATATTCTTTATTGGGTAATCACGAATTGATGAATGTATTGGGTGATTTTTCTTATACCAGTGTAATGGGTATAAAACATTTTGGCGGTGAGGATGAGAGATATAAGCATTTTAGGCCAGGTGGTAGAATTGCTAAAAAATTTGGTAGAAATAGGAATGTTATAATGAAAATAGGTAATTGGGTTTTTGTACACGGTGGCTTAACACCTAGATTAGCAAAAAAATATAAAATACCTGAAATAAATTCGATTATGAGGTCATATTTGATGGGCAATGAAAAATTAGAAAATAATTTATGTTTTAGGGAATTATTTTTAAATAATGGTAGTTTATTATGGACTAGACGATATTCCGAAGAAAATCCAGATTGTAAATCTTTAGAGTTAACACTTCAATATTTAAATGCTAAAAAATTAGTAGTAGCACATACACCACAAGATAAAATAAATTGTAAGTGTAAAGGCTCTATATGGAGGATAGATGTTGCAATGTCGCAAGCATTTGGTAAAAGAAAAGGGAATGAAAGAATTCAAGTATTAGAAATAATTGATGATGGTAAGCAATTAAATATAATATAAAAAACGAATAAAATTATATGGTATAATATAATATAATTGTATCATATATCTTGGCACTGATATGAGTACTGGAAAAGACCTTGAGCTGGAGAGTGCGATTCAGAAATTTAAAGAAGGTCAAACTTCAGGGAGGATTGACATTTCATTTACAAAATTAGATGAACATAAGATTAATTATCTAATTAAAAATGTATATAAATTAAAATTAGATAATATTAATTTCTTATCTATAAAGGCGTGTAATCTCACAGATGATACATTTAAATTATTAATGAATGGATTAAGTTTCATAAATGGTTTAATAGAAATAGATGTATCATTAAATGATATTACTACATTAGAATATTTAAATGCGATAGATGTTAAAAATATTGAAAAACTAAGTGCTAGTGAATGTCATTTCGTGGGAAAAGATTCTCTACCAGTGGAATTATTTTCAAAAATGCCAAAATTAAAATATTTAGAATTGAAATTTAATACAGATGATAATATACTTGTTTTTACATTAGATTTTCTATACACATTAAATATTGATTGTTCAATTATTATGTTAATGTCTCTTATACACGTTGAAATACCTGAGAAAGAAGATTCTTCTAAGATAAATAATATACCATTAGAAACGTTCCATATGTGTAATTCAGGAAGTTGGTTGGGACATACTCCTGATGAAATTATGTATAATTGTGGAAAGATTGAGTACAATCATTCGCCATTGATTAAGGCAGCGAGGACATAAACATAATTTATTATAAAAAAATGAAAATTATAATATTGTTCTAATTATTATAATTTTATATGAATAAAAATAATTGGGATATAAATAGTATATTTAATAATATTAAAGATACGGATATTCTAGATTTTTCTGGTAAAAAAATAAAATCCAATAATATTAAATATATTATAGAATGTATACAAAATAATTTTGTTAATCTACAAAATATCACATCTATTAGATTAGATGATTGTAGTTTATCAAATGAAATTTTAGAATTATTATTTAAAAGTTTAAGTTTTATTAACACTATAGAATTAATTAACATACAAGATAATCCTAAATTAACATCATTATATCCACTAATGTTTCTAAATCTTAATAAATTAAATAAATTATTTATTGGAGATTGTAGTTTAACAAATTATATTTTACCCCCAGAACTATGTATTAAATTCAATAATTTAAATTATCTTGATATTAAATATAATAGCGAAAATGATACAATTATCCTTACACCTGATATTTTAAATATTAACCGCGATTGTAAAATAGTATTATGTTGTACTGATGTATTAATAGAAACTTTAGACATTAATGATTCTTCTAAAAAAATTTTAACACATATAGATACGAATTATCGTGAAAATTATGGAAGTTCTCACGGTTATACATCAGAAGAAATTATGACATTTGTAAATATTTCTTATTCATCATTAATTAAATCAGCTAGAAAAAAATATTCATAAAAATTAATTATATAATATTTTTGTTATAATTTTTATATAAATGCATAATTAGTAAATTTTTCACTACCTTTTGGAGTTTTTTTATCTTTAATATTTTCCGGCATTAATTGTACCTCAGGTGGCTTAATATTCTCCGACATTAATTGTACCTCAGGTGGCTTAATATTCTCCGACATTAATTGTACCTCATGTGGCCTAATATTCTCCGGCATTAATTGTATCTCAGGTGATTGTAAGTGCATTGAATAATCAATACAATTTGTTCCATCTTGGTCTTCTTTTGTTGTTAAACCATCACCACAGCAACCCCAGCGTGTATTCATACATCCTCCAACCACGAATGAAGGACTTATTTGAGTCATATATTGATATTGTGCGAATAATATAACAATAATTAATATCACTAATAATATTATAAGTATTACTAATAATACATCCATTTATAATTAATATATATATTATTTTTGTATATATTTCATTAAATATATACAAATTTATCTTCTAGTAATATTTTAGACTAGCGGAACAATTCGCGAAATTTCATCAATCTTAACTGTACGTCTTCTAATTCTATCAATTAATAAATTTAATCCTGTTGTCATAGACTTGTCATTAATATATGTATTTTTTAATTTTTCTAAACCTTTAATTGTCTCCAATAATGTAGCATAGAATTTTTGCATCACCTGAGAATTATTCTCATATAATATTCCCTCATTATTATCCTTAGAACCAGGTAAATTTACCTTATATGTAAATGTTTCATCCATATATTTAAATGTCGCATCAATAATTACATTCAACTTTTCTAATGTTTTACTTCTATCCTCTCCATACCACCATCGTGATAAACCTTGTGTATATGTTGGATTGTTAATACTAAAAAGCTTATCATCATAAGATAATTTATCTGAAATATTTAATTCAGAAATAATTTTTAAATTAAATAATAAATCTTCTTCTGTATAACTATTTACTAATTTATCATTGGTTATATTACTATCTAACATATTATCTAAATTATCAGAAATATCTAATATATTGCCTATTAAATTATTTGTTGTTTGTTTATTTTGCTTGTTTTGTTTATTTTGTTTTCCCATATTTACTTTTAATGGAGATTTTTTTTCAACACTTTTTTTTATATTTTTCTTAATATTCTTTTTAATATTTTCTTCACCCAATTCTTTAATTATTGGCTTATTAATATTCGGTAATTTTGTTAACGAGGTGTCTACATTAGTTTTATCAACAGATAGTTTTGTTTCTGTATTACTGCTTGTATAACTATTACTTTTATCTGTATTACTGCTTGTATAACTATTACTTTTATCTGTATTACTACTTGTATAACTATTACTTTTATCTGTATTACTGCTTGTATAACTATTACTTTTATCTGTATTACTGCTTGTATAACTATTACTTTTATCTGTATTAGTATTATTAGTATTTAATTTACGAAAATTAGATGGGTAATATATATATTTTGAATCTTTATTATCTACTTGGGGTGTATCATCAATATCAATTATAGTACTATCACTTTGAACATTTTTAAAAAAAGTACCTTTCTTCATTTTATGTATAATATATAATTTATTTTTTTTTAAATAGTTTATACTTTTATATATGTATAATTTATATATATATGAAATTTTTTGTTCCATTCTTATTTATAATTGTTATCTCTATACTAATAAATTTAAATCTAGTTAAAGAACATTGGCAAAATTATACATTAAAACCATATAATTATGTATTAAGTGGCAGGGACCCATTATATTTTTATAGAAAAGATAGATATAGAAAACCTTATAGAGACGGGTTTAAATTCTATAAAAGTTATCCTATACCACATATGAGCGAATATTTATAATTATACATATAGATATTGGTATATACACATAGATGTTAGTATATATATAGATGTTAGTATATACACATAGATGTTAGTATATACATATAGATAGTAATATAGATAGTATTATATATAATAAAAATATGATTAATAATTTTTATTATATATTTCATAATAATTATAATTTAATGCCTAAATACACTCTATCAAATAAGAAGAATCATAAAGTTTCCAGATATATTGGGGTGTATAATACGCCTTCCGGATGGGTTTCAAAAATAAGTGTAAATAATAAAGTATATAAATTTGGTCCTTATGAGAGTGAAATTAAAGCAGCAGAAAAGTATGATAGAGTGGCTTTAAAATATAGGAAAGAAAAGGCTTATTTAAATATTTTAAAAAATCCTTATGTATCTAGTCGCAAAACTACTATACAAAGGAATAATAAAAAAAATAACAGTAAAATTAACAAAAAATATACAAAAAATTCTAGACAAATACATAAACGTACCACATTTTCGGTTGTAACTAGAAATAAGATTTGCTCAAAGCAAAAATGGTGTTGTAATTTTTGTAAAAATTTATTAGCAGATGTATTTATTGTTGATCATATGGTTCCTTTATTTTTAGGAGGTTCTAACGAAGAATATAATTTACAAGCATTATGTCCTAGTTGTGATAAATTTAAAACTAGTTATCTTGATTATAGAATAATTAAGCCTCTTGTAGATAAACAGAAAATTACACCATCAGATATTGATAAAATTCAACGAGATAATTATCATAAAATGATGTGTACAGACCCCAAAAACACGAATATTATTAATAATAATGACACAACAAATATTAATTGTCATCAATATATTAATAATAATACGAATAATTTAACAAAAAATAAAAATATTGAATTAGATATCAATGGTGTTAAAATTAATATTACTATTTCATAAAACACATTATGAAATAATTTATAATATATTTATGAAATAATTTAGATTTTATTTAGATTTAATTTATTCAAATTATTCCCTTTATTTAAGTTTAATTTATTTAGATTCATTTTATTCAAATTATTAACATTATTTACACCATTATTTGAACCAATATTTCTGTAATATTTTATTAAAAAATATGTTAACATTAATACAAATGATATTATAATTACTACTATAAATATTTCTAAAATATTTTTAATGCTTTTTGTTAATATATATCTATTTGTATTATCCCGTATTTGCTGTGTTGTTGTTAATATTTTATCATCTAATCCATTAAGTTCTTTATAATTATCTTTAATTAATTGTTCATTTTTACCATCTATTATATTTTTTTCATACATTAATTTACGAGTAGTTGAATCTAAATTATCTTTAATTCTATCTATTAATTTTTTTTTGCCTTTATTTTCTCTACCTGATAGATTATCATCTAATTTTGTATTATTACCTTTAACAGGTGTTATATACACAGGAACTTTATTTTTACCAGTATAATTTAATGATTCAACATCATTTTTATTATTTCCAATATAACAATAACCACTTTCAGAATTATTATTATTTGATTCCCATCCTATATATGGAAATTTATCATAATTATGTGTATATGCTTTTTTTAAACAATCTTCGAAAGATTTTTTTGTATTATCTTTTTTAAAATTATTTGTATTATCTGCTGATATAGTCCCATATTGAAAGTTGTTTAAAAATTCATTATATTTTTTAATAGAATTTTCATATTCTCTTTTTTTTTCCATTAATATTTTATTTTGTTTTTGTTTCTCAATATTTATTTTCTCTAAATCACTCCGTTTTTTTTTCTCTTTATCAACTATTTTTGATATTTCATTAATAAAATTCATTAATATATATAATATATAAAAATATAATATTATATATTATATAATGATTCCTAGTTATAGAATAAATAAAATTAGGAGAATCTTTAGAAAACATAATTGCAAATGTCGACGACATAAATTTCTATAAATATATCCATGTTTGTAAATTATTATCATCATAATAATATAAATTATATCCATCTCTTACCTCATATCTATTATATTGATATGTAATACCAGAACAATTATTTTCTATACAATATTTTTTTGCTCCTTCTAATGTATTTTCGTGTGGTAAATTATTTATATCATAATTTATAGGATATTGTATTATATAATAGTTTCTAATACTTTCTGTAAATTTGCTTTTATTTTTAATTTTTTTCAAATTTAATGATAATCGTGTATCATTACCCTGATATATTAATTCATAACCTATACTTTTTAATAGTTCAATCATTTGAATAACTAATCCAGCATTAGATAATTTATTTGACTCAAATAAAATATTATGTGGAAAAAATTTATTATCTTTTATATTTTTTATAAAATTAAATAATATCTGTATATCGTGTCCTTCTGTATCTATTTTTAAATAATATATACCATCTATTTTATAATCATCAATTACTTTATTTAATGTACTACAAGGTACTTCATAATTTGTTATAACATCTTCTACTTTAATATTTTTATTATTTAAATAATTTTGAACTGTTGGATGATAATTATTTATACTATTACATCCTTTAAACCATAATGGAAATTTATATTTTTTTATATTTTCTTCACTAATATAATATATTTTAACAGGATTATTATTATCGCTAATAGCACTTTCAATTTTTATACAGTTCTCTTTATCTGGCAATTTATCTAAATAATATTTAATTGGTTCTATTGAGATACCTCTTTTTTTATCTTTTTTTTGTATTTCTGTATCAAAATCTGATGTTCCAATTTCAATAAAATCTAAAAAATTGTAATTTTTATCCATAATAATATTATATCATATAATATTATTATATTTCTTTAGTATTATATTTCTTTAGTATTATAAACTATCGTTTGTAATATCATTTATAATATCTTGTTTTGTTTTTTTAATATGATGTAATACATATTCTAAGATATATGTATCATTGAAATTATATTCGGAAAATAATGGATAACTTAAATCTATATCAACTTCCTCTATTTCTTCCTCTATTTCTTCCTCTATTTCTTCCTCTATTTCTTCCTCTAAAATAATTTCATTATTAAAATCTATTGATAGTTTATTATAATTTTCTTCATTTAGGTTATCCAATGAATCTAACATTTCTGTTAATTCTTTTAATTTATTATTTGCTTCAGTAAATTTATCATATATATCATTAATATCATCGATTGTATCTATATTCTGTATATCTTCTATTTTTTTTATTTCTTCCTCTACTTCATTCTCTATTTTTTCTTCTATAGATTTAATTTTATATTTATTAGTTAAATCTGTATAGTTTTTAATTATTACAATATCCGAATCTTCAGAACTTGAATCTTCTAATGAAATTGACTCGTCTAATGAACTCATACAATTAAAACTTGAATCTTCTTCATCAGATAAACTCATACTATCACTTTCAAAATCACTAGAATAATCACTAGAAGTATCACTAGAAGTATCACTTTCAAAATCGCTAGAATAATCAGAAAGTTCATCAAAACTAAATGAATCTGTTTCACTTAATTCAAGTGATTCGCTTAAATCGAGTGATTCATCTAAACTAAATGAATCATCATCACTTAAAATAATTGTATCATTAACAATATTATATGAATTACCAGATGAAAATAAAGAATTCTTGGGAAATATAAAATTATTTTGTAATTTAATATTACACGGTGGTATTTCTAATTTATTTTCTGTATCTTCTAAAATAATATTTTCAATATATTTATTAATATAATTTCTTTCATCTAAATTATTTTGTGTATTAAATATTGGATTATGTTGTTCGCTATGACATGCAAAACAACTATTTAATAAATATTTATTTAATAAATTAGTTCTTTCAATATATTTTATTGTGTTATTTCCACAATCGTAGCAATAGTATTCATTGCATTTTTTGCAAATTTTGAAATCAAGATTATTTTTAATTCTTGTGAAACATTTATTACAATAATCTTTATGCATCTCTTTTATAGTATCAATATATATAATTTTCGTAAATATATATAAAAATAATTTTTAATCTCTAAATACTTTTTATTATCTAAATAATTTTAATATTCTAAATAATTTTTAATTATTCTAAATATTTTTAATTAATTTTATTTCATCATAATATAAAGATACATTTCTTGTTTCTAATATAATTGGTATATTGTATTTCTCTATCCATAAAATTATTTCTCTTAATATATTTTTTTTATTAAATATATAACCTTTCATTAAATTTTCGTGTAAATCTTTCCTCTCTCCTAATTTTGTTTTTGAATCATTTAAATGAATTAATTTTATATGATTGATACCAATGTGTTTATTAAATTTTTTAATATATTCCATAAATCCATTTTCAATATTTATAGAATAACCAGATGAAAATATATGACATGTATCTATACAAATCCCTACTCGTTTTCTATATTTTAATTTTATCATATTATATAATTTACCTAAATCTTCTACAGATGTGGCAATTTTTCCTTTCTGACCAGCACTCGTTTCTATTAATATTTTAATTCTAGGAGGCATTTTAATAATAATTTTTTCTAATGTTTTAACCATATTTTTATATGCCTCTTTTTCTATGTTTTTATTACTATTATTTTTAACAGTATATCTTTCTTTCATTATTGTACCTAAATGTATAACTACACCAACAGCCCCAATTTTATAACCAAAATTTAAATCATATAATAAATTTTCTAAAGACCAATTATATTTTGGAATAAGAGGATTGCATAAATTTAAAGATAATGACCCGTGTATAAAAATTTTTATATTTAATTTTTTTAATAATATTTTTATATTATTTAATTCCTTATCTGTAAATTCACCCTTTTGTTTACTTGATGTCGTAGTTGATGTATTTTTTCCAACAAATATTTGTAAATTATTACCTGATATTTTTTTTGTATGATTTATAGCATATAATAAATCTTTATAATTATAAATACAACTATAATTACCACCTATAAACATTATTTCACAATATAATAATATAATATAACATAATATATTATTATCTAAATTTTATTATCTAAATTTTATTATCTAAATTTTATTATCTAAATTTTATTATCTAAATTTTATTATCTAAATTTCTTTAATTATTTTTCAGTATGTGCTGAAATAAATGTTTTTGCCGCACTCGCATAATTCTGCATATTTTTCGGTAAATCACCAACATTCACAAACTCTGGCATTTTTTTAATAGAAATACCTAAAACAAATCCAGTTAATAATGGAACTATATCCGTCCAATCTATAATCATTCCAGTTAATACACCAGATAAATAAGAAAATGTATTAAAATTATTCATTATATACTTATAATAATTATTATTTTTTATTTTTAAGTATTTTATAAATTAACAGTCCAATATTTTGAATGTTTATTTTTATTAGTAGCATTAAAATTTTTATGACATGTATGTTTATCATATAATGCTTTAGGTAATCCAACTGTTTTACGCATATTTGTTGGCATTGGTATATATCTATTATTATCTCTTGAACCCATATCCGGTGCTACTTCCCATTCTATTTGAAATTTATCACCATTTTCTAACTTACGATTATAATTATCTATATTATATTTACGAACATTAGGTATTGATGGATATATTCTTTCTTGAGGTGCTGTACCATCATAATAATATATACCATCATATTTAGTTAAATTATCAATATTTGGATTATGATATGGTAAAACATCAATCATATTGTTTGCACCATTATTATTATTATTATTATTATTATTATTTGGACAATCGCAATTTTCATTAGTATAATTATTCATATCATTTTGTATTTTTATTTTTTCTTGATATATTTCATTTGCTAATTTACCTAATTCACTTTCGGTTTTTCTAACAACAAATTTAAATGATTTATTGTAATGCCATATAATATGTATTATTATAACTAAAGTTATTGTTATTACAGATGATAGGAAAAATTGTAAACTTATTATATTTTTAATATAAGCAATTAGATAAAATACATATCCTAAAACATATAATATAAAATTTCTCATAATATGCATTTTTTTATTTTTATCACTTAAATTTTTATTATTAATCCTAACTAAAGCATCTCTAGTTGATACATTTCCTTCTACATTTTTTAATTCATTTAATTGATTATTTAAATTATCAGTATGTAATGATAAATATTTATTATATTTTTTTAATATATTTTCCTGTTTTTTTTTTAATTTTAATTTTAATTTATATTTTTTATTTAAAGCATCTAACTCATCTTTATATAGTTTATTACTCATATATATTATTAATATATAATAATCATAATATATTTTATAAATAATTATAGTTTTAACCCCTATAATCTATAATATCATCTAATTAATATTGCTTTTCTTTATGGTTTTCACCAGCAACCATCACATTTGTCTTTTTATATCCCGGAAAATGATGACACGGTATTGAACTTCTAAATTTATGACCTTGGTCGCCTAATGGTTCTCCATTATTTTCCCATTCACAATCATATATAGTGCTAGTTTTTTTATTATTTATTCCTGAATACCACGGTTCTGGTTCATTCATATAAATATGTTTTATTAATCTATTTTTAGTTTTATCATAATAAGGTTTAACTAATGGGCATTTCATTATTCTATCATTTAAATTTATATTTTTTGAATTAAGAAATTTCAAATCATCTTTTGTTAATTCAGATAAACTAACTACTTCACATCCTTTATATAATATATCCCCATTTGTCCAATTATTTATTGTTGAATCAGTACTCATTTCTTTAATATTTAATTCTTGAATATCATCACAACCGGGTAAATTTTTAGGACATTTATGATGTTGATGTTTATTTTTACATCCTTTGGGACATTTATATCTACTTGTATAATGTGGTAATATCATTTTAGCAACTTTTTTAAATATAGAAGATGTGCTATCATCTGCAAATGATTTAGCTCTTTCATCTCCTAAATAAATTTTATCATATTTGATAGTATAATAAATATATAATAAATATATTATTAAAATTAATATTGAAAATATTATCATAGTTTTATGTTTGATTAATTTAAAATTTTTAGCTATTAATAAAACTGATATAAAAAATAATACTACTAAAAAATTTTTTAAAATAAATACAATATTATTTTTATTGTTAAATTCTTGAGTATTTATATCTATTAATAAATTTTTAGTATCAATATTATTATTAAATTTTTGATTATTTATATAATTCTTATCAAATTTTTTATCGTAATAATATAATAAATCAGTTGTGATATTATCATCTTTTTTAAATATTGTATTAATATTATCAGTCATTATATTATATTATTATATTTTTTATTTATTATTTATTGAAAATAAACATATACTGCTAATAATATTATTATAATAAATAATACTACAGCCATTAATGTATAAATTACTTTATTTTTGTATACATTTTTTTCTTGACTTAATTCTAACATTCTATTTCTTGTATCTATTAATTTTTTTTTATATTCTATTTCTTGTTTTTGCATAGAACTTCTCTTCATTTTATTATTTAATTCTTCCTCTTTTGCATGTATTTTTTTAGTCATTAAATTTATTTGTTTATTTTCTTCTTTTATTTTTTCATTCATCTTTTCAATATTTTTTTCATCTATTTGTTTATTATCTTGTTTAGCCATTAAATTTATTTGTTTATTCATTTTATTATCTATTTTACCTGTTATCCATAATGTCATAAACGCATTAATTAACTCTTTTTTATTAAATAAATTAAAATATTCTGTTATAGAATTTTTATATATATCTTTCATTTCTTCACTAATATTAGGTGTATTATTTATTAATATTTCATATTTTGCAACTATATTTTTAACATTAATATCTTCATTTTTATTTACATCTTTGTATTGGTCTTCTGTTAATTTACTTGTTAATTTTATAACTTTCCCCTCATAAACTATATTATATTGAAGACTTTTTAAATCTGTATCAATTTTATTTTTTAAATTTTCTTGTAAAAGAGCAAATGTTTCTACCATTTCATTATCCGCAAACATATTATATTATATATATATATTATTTTATTTTTGTTATTTTTATATAAAAAATGAAGTTTATTTATATAAATATAACAAAATATATAATTTTATATGAACAATAATCAAATTATTATACAAAAATTAACAGAATTATTATATCATTACAAAAATGATTCAAAACTTAAATTTAAATATATTGCTATTAATAAAGCACTTAGTTATATTAAAGCATATAAATATCCTATTAAATCAGGAAAATATGCTAAAGAACATATAGCAAATATTGGTGATGGAATTGCCAATAGAATTGATGAAATTATTAAAACTGGTACATTAAAAGAACTGCCAACTGAATATAATGAGGATATTATTATTGCTACTAATAATTTACTAAAAATCACTGGATTAGGTGAATCAAAAATAAAAAAATTAATTAATATGGGAATAATAAATATTGACCATTATATAAAAGCAGTTGAAGAAGGTAAAATAAAATCAACACATCATATAGATATAGGTATTAAATACTATGATGATTTTCAAAAGCGTATTCCTAGAAAGGAGATTGAAAAAATGGAAATTATTTTGAAAAAAGAATTAAATATTTTAAATCCATCTTTAATTTTTAATATATGTGGTTCATACCGCAGAGGTAAAGATACTTGTGGAGATATAGATATTTTAATAACAAATAAAGATGAGAATGATAATATACAATATTTGCCATTATATATAAAGAAATTAACTAAAATTGCATTTTTAATAGATAATTTAACTGTTAATGGGCAAAAAAAATATATGGGTGTATGTAAAATAGATAAATTTGCTAGGCGTATAGACATAAGATTTGTAAATTATTCCGCATATTATGCTGCGTTAATTTATTTCACAGGTTCTAAAAATTTTAATATTCACATACGCAATAAAGCCATTGAAAAAAAATATTCATTAAATGAATATGGATTAAAAGATAAAAATACTAATAATCTAATATGCTTACATACAGAAAAAGAAATATTTGATTTATTGGGTATAGACTACTGTGAACCTACAGAAAGAGATATATAATAGTATATAGTGGCATATAGTGGCGTATAGTGGTATATAGTGGTATATACGGCAATAAACAATAATATAATATATATAAAAAATGAATAATTTTATATATATTAATATATAATTATTATAAAAATGGCTGCGACTTATATTCCGTCTTTGCTCACAAAAACACACGGGAAGGATATTATTAAAAAATATTCATCCAATGATTTTAAAAAATGTCATCTTGCTGTTTTTTCATTGAAAGAAACAAAAAATTTGAAAAATTTAGATATTAGTTGGATTAAGAAAAAAAATTTCTCATACTTTACAATTAAAATTAAAAATATAAAATTAAAAATTGTAAAACAAACATTATTACCTGGGATTTTCATAATTATACCATATAAAGATGGTATTATCTCTAATAGAGATGACATTGGAATTGATGGTATTAAAACAACATTAATTTTACCTGAATTGCTTCTGCTTATAGACCATCTACATTATGATTTAATTGAGTGTTGTAAAAAAATAAAATTAAACAAATCAGTTAATAATATTGTTGTTAGAAATCCATTTGGTAAAGAAGAACTTAACGATATGCCGGTGTATATTAATAATTTAGACACAGGAAGATCTAATAATTTCCTAGAAAAATTTGATTTAAGAAAGCTATGGAATAACATCAATTAATAAAAAATGAATTATAATATTAACATTTATCAATAATATAATAATATATCAATATGGCAAATAATATGTTTTGCACAAATTGTCTATATGGTGGCGTAGATTTAGATCAATGCTATACACATTATCCTGGCAAAGATTGTCCGACCCCAACTATTTATATAGATGATATTATATGTTTAAAATGTAGTCAAAAAGGTCATTTGCCATATAATTGCAATGCTAAAAAATGTAATTATTGCAAGGAATTTGGACATTTAGTTAAAAATTGTGAAAAATTAGCTCATAAATTAGAAAGAGAGCAAAATAAATGGTGTTCATTTTGTGAAGAATATGGACATAATTTACAAGGATGCACTAATGAATTTAATTATATGAATGTAAATAATTATTGTAATAAATATAAAATGACCGGTCATAACTGGAATAATTGTCTAAAAGGGCGTAAATAATTTTATATAATTTTCATATAAAATTAATTAAAATATTTATAAAATATACATAATACTACCATTAATAAAAATACATTTAATACAATTGAATATGTACCTTTATCTATATTCTCAAATGTTTCTACTGTAAAATAAGGATATGTTATTACCGGCTGTCCTTTAATATAATTATCTTCATAAGAATATGATTTATATTCGGGGTCATTTCTAACATTATAATCAGGAAATGGATAAAAAGGACTATTAGATACTAATAATGAATTCTTTTTCTTAAAATTCGGAACATTCACCGCATAATCCGGTTTATTATATAATTTTTCTCTATCATAATCAACGGCAAAATCATTCCCTCTAGTCCAATTACCGTTTGAACCAAATCCATCGCCACACACTGGTCCCCAAATATTTTGTTTTTGGGAATATAGCATATAACATTCATCTCTTTTAAATGGTCTATTTGGATAATTTTTATGATTTGAACAAGCAGGGTCATTTGTAATATTATTTTTAGGAGATGGCGATAAAGTGGAGCATAATTTATTTGTATATTTATTGTGTTCAGGGGCAATAGCATAATTTAAACGCCGATGTAGATTATTATTTTCGGGTACATTTTGAACTTCAGGTTTATTTATTGTAATAGGTGATATAGTTTTAGAATTTGGAAATAACTCGCTTACTAAATTATCCATTATAATAAATATAAAGAAAATAAATTTTATTTATATAATTTTATATACTATATATACAATATATATAACATATATACACTATAATTATACACTATAATTATACAACATATCTATATGTTGTTATTTCACCGGAAGCGATGCTTTTTCTAATAATTTTAAACATACCGCCAGATTTAACGCCATAATATTTTGCGATAGGGTCAATTGATAACATTTTTGGAAATTTAGTTATTTTTGTATCATATTTATCTGCGATTTCTTTTATTTCATTTTCATTTAATAAAATAAATTCTGGCATATCTTCATGTTTTGTGATATTAAATACTAAATTTTTAAATAAAAATATTTCTACATTTTTATAAAGATTATTTACTAATTCTTTTTCAATAATTGCATTCGGTTTATCTTTTAAAATTATAATAATATTAATATCTTCATTAAATAATTCTTTAATATTTTGTACCATTGTTTCTAAATCTTTTTTGCTAAATGTTTTTGATTCTTTATAAAAAGATACATGAATTTTATCATTATCATCTGTTATATTATAATTATTTTCTTCATACATAACTATAAATTCTTCATAATCAATATCTTTTGATACTGAATATTTTCTATCTTTTAACATTTCAATAATTGTTTTATAAACATTGTAAGTATTTTTAATATCCATATAATATTATCTAATATATTTCTTTATATTTAATAAATTCATTTTTTTAAATATATTATATAATTTTTATATCAATATATCACTAATTATAAAAATCTACTTAAACATTTATTATATATTTTATATAATTTTTTATGAATATTGTTATTGATTGTAAAGAAAATAAAAACTTTATCGATATTTTATATAACCATCAAATTGATTTTACAATACAATCTCTCGATTTAGGTGATATTGTCTTCTCATTTCAAAATAATTATGTATTATATATTGAAAGAAAAACAATCAATGATTTAGCCGCTTCATTAAATGATGGTCGTTATCACGAACAAAAAGCAAGATTAAAAGGTAAAAATGCGTTATATTTGATTGAAGGATTATATGAAGATTTAGATGTAAAATATAATAAAACTTTTAATTTAGAAAAATTAAAAGGGTGTATTATTAACACTATGGTTAGAGATAATATTAATGTTTATTTAACTAAAAATATGGATGAAAGTGCTATTTTAATTAAAGATATTGCTAAAAGATTGCCTAAATACGCGAATTTATTAATTAAAAATGAAAATCAATTTGAAAATATTGGGTCAAATGATTTAATTTATTCTAATTCTCTAAAATCTAAAAAAAAAGATAATATGAATACAACAGTTTGTTTTATTAATCAATTACATCAAATCCCAGGTGTTTCAGTTAATATGGCGCAAAATATAGTAGAACAATATTTAAGTATGAGTAATTTAATATTTAAATATAATGAAACCGAAAATAAAGAAAGTATGTTAAAAGATATTAAAATTAATAATCGTAAATTAGGACCGGTTGTTTCTAAAAGAATTTATAATTATTTATTTAATTTAATTAATTAATTAAACTTATGGACCACCTGTTGGACCTGGTGGACCTATTGGACCTGTTGGACCAGTTGGACCTATTGGACCTATTGGACCTATAGGACCATCATCACCTTGTGGGCCTATAGGGCCTATAGGACCTGGCATTAGCATAATATTGTTGATCGCTGTGCTTAATTCTGTGCTAAAGGCTGTACTTAATTCAGCATCTTTATCACTAATTTTTGTGCATAACTCTGCAACTTTTGTGCTTAATTCCATGCTTAATTCAGCATCTCCTGTGCTAAGGTTTGTGCTTAATTCAGCATCTCCAGTGCTAATTCTAGTGCATAAAGAATCATCTCCAGATATTCTATGAGATACTTCTGTGCTAAGGTTTGTG
>Ga0233415_10000349_pt1 | contig 22288 bp, 29 predicted proteins | sample Na_anoxic_12_MG_FD_188631 | JGI IMG/M metagenome (GOLD analysis project Ga0233415, IMG submission 188631) | Seawater microbial communities from Saanich Inlet, British Columbia, Canada - Na_anoxic_12_MG | ecosystem: Environmental > Aquatic > Marine > Inlet | place: Canada: British Columbia... | reverse complement strand
GGATGGAACAGAGCGGGACCCGTTAACGACCTCGACGCGTTACAGTCACACAATTGGGAACAACGCGCACAGATAAGCGTGTTCGTCATGTACGAAACGCGTGACGAGATTACGATTAACAGTATCGAGTCTGCAGAGTGGGAAATTCAAGACGAAGACGGAACAGTTATATCGACGGGTGAAATTGATAGTAGCAACCCCCCGTCGTAATCATACCCACTCGCACAGTGTGTCAAGCGGTGATATACTGTTAAGCGATTGCAATCAATGGAGTCCCAATCATGTCATACCCGGTCGATAATATAATTCCAATCACGACGGTAATATCACCGAACGGGTTGGGGTTCGCGAACTTCGCGTCAGCGTTACAGTTCGCACCTGAATCAGAATTACCAGTAGGTTTCGCTGTTGACACATATCGAACTTACAACTCGTTAACGGCATTGGCCGTCGACTTCCCAAGTACAACCGAAACGTACAAAGCGCAAAACCGCTGGCTCGGTGGTATTCCTGCCACACGTGAAGTTAAAGTGTGGGGAACCGCTGACGCCGATGCGAATTGGACTGATACGTTGAACAAAGCACGTAACGAACTGTGGTGGTTCTGGTCGTTCTTTACCGACACTATTTACGCTGACCTCACGACGGCTGTACCTGATATCTCTCAATGGTGTAACGCTAATAAGTCGTACTTCATGGACTGTCAGACCGCAACTTCGGCGACGGCTATTCGTGATCCACTATTGACAACTGATATCTCGTCAGTGTTGACAACGTCGGGTGTTCGTTTCGCGTCAACGTTCAGTCATGCGACAGATCCTTACGCGGGTATTGCGTTATGTAAATGGTTTGCCGCTGTGAATTACACCGCTGACAACTCGACCATTACGGGCGAATACAAAAAGTTATCAGGCGTTGCGGCTGAAGACTTAACCGACACTGAATACAGTGCGATGACCCAAGACACGAAAAAATGTCAATTCTACTCAATTGTGGATTTACAGGGCAGTACCGACGCAGGTCGTGTTATTAACTCATGGTCACACAGCTCGTTCGGCGAATGGATGGATGATGTCGTTAACCTAGCTGCATTCGAAAATGCGATGTCAGTGACGTTGTATAATACCGTTGCGAATCAAATTACCAAACTCGGTCAAGACCCTGTCGGTCAGTCGGTGTTAATTGGCTCGGCTCGTGCGATTTGTGAAACGTACATTTCGAACGGTTATCTCGGTCCGCGCAATTATATCGATCCCGACGACGGTGTTGAAAAATACACGGTTGGTTACGAGATATTAACGCAACCTGAAGATATCTTAAACTTACTCGAACCCGACCGTGACGCGCGTAAATCCGCACCGCTTCGTATTCGAATCTTCCGTAAAGGCGCGATCCACATCGTACCTGTCGACATCTTAGTTTATTAATAGGGGTTTAAAATGAGTTTAAACAATTTTTCAACAGACCTCTTCACGGTCACGGTAAACGGTCGGATCATTGGTGATTGGGGTGAAACAGCAACACCTTACACCGATGACCCTATTGACCCGAAATCGACGTTGCGCCGTGGTCAAGGTGGTAACGCTGTTCGTTTGGACCGAATCAACCCTGGTCGAACCGTGACGTTGTTTATCAACCCTGGTTCACCTGACAGCGCGTATTTGCAAGGTCTATTTGAATCGGGCGCTAACATCACATTGTCGAAGACACAAATCGGAACGTTGGAAAACTCCATCGGCACCGAGGGCGTGATGACTAACGACGGTCAAGTTGGTCGAGGTGGTTCAACGATCACTGATGACCAATACATCATGGAATTCAACACTTGGACAGCATTAAAGGGTGGTAACTAACAATGACAGTAAGGGCCTTTACTATCAACAACGTGACGTATAACGTCGCACAAGCGCCAGCATTACAACAAAAGAAACTCATGTTACTTGTGGGTGCACTCGTTGCGGCGCGTTCGTCAACGTCAGGTCAACCAATCGACACGTCGTTATTAATGGGTTCGCTGATGGTGTTACCCGAAGCGAAGTTTGACGAAGTGGCGGGCATCGTGTTGTACAAAACAATTATCGCGGGCGAATCAACGACGCTCGATGTCGGTTCGTTCCAAGGTAAAATCACTGATTATTTCAAATTGGTCGCCGAGGCCATCGCGTATAATCTCGATGATTTTTTTACCTTTCTCGCAAGCGTAAAACCCGACGAAGCAACGCGAGACAAGTAGTCGATGACGATCCAGCCGTCGATTGGTTCATGATGCGGCCATGTGTGGGTATATATGAACTATGCCCGCCGTTGTGCGATTGGTCTGATTTGAAGGATGGGACGTACAGTATCGCGGACGTTATGCGATTTAATATCACAATGGATGAGTTAATCGACGCACGTGAAGCAGCTAGACAAAACGCCCCGTAATGGGGCGTTATTATTGGTTGGTGGTGATGGTTAAAGACGCATCGACATAATCACTGCGCGAAGTGAGTTGACACCATTCTCACCGAACGTTTGTGTAATGTGAAACGGCGACCTCGCGTCACGTATTTCGAAACAACCACCTTGAACGGCATTACCATGCAACACCAAAGAACAAGCCTTACACAACGTTGACAGAATATTAAAATCCATACCTTTGATTTTATCAGGCGCGGACCCTTTCCCGAGATTGAACGCTCGATGAATGTCTGGGAATCTACCGTCGACAATGTCAATGTTATGACCATCGATGTTAACGTTATCGTTGCTGATCGTAAACAATGGTTTCGACTTGGCGTTATACATCTTTAAAACTTTGGTTAAAGACTCACGACATAAGATCACGCTTGTACCATCTTCAACGTTGAACATGTCATCTTTGATGTCGAGGATCATACCTATACAACCGTCACTTGCTGATAACGTAACAACACTGTCGACACACGTGATGTGTATTCCGTTCAGGTAATAACGAACATCTTTCTTCGCAGCTACCATCAACAAACCTTTTATAATCTTAATCATAACCCACACCCATTCGTTAGCGCGTCGATTTGATCGCGCAGTTCTAACACTTCGAAAGCAAGCAACACAGCAAACACCGTTGCGACTGTTGCAAGTCCGACCCAAAATTCTACGTGACTATTCATAGTTAACACTCCAAGAAAAGCCCCGAAGGGCCGTTTAATATTTAAAGATCTTTCATTTCCCAACCAGCAACGTCTTGCATGTTTTCCATTGTTGCAAGGTCTGAATCACTGACATCATCACCGACGATTACAAAGTTACCTTCGAAGTCAAACTTAACCATGTTAAAGCCGTTCGTGTAAGCGTATTCGTAAGTCATAATGTTTTCCGTTGTTTGTTTTGTTTCGATAGAGCTATTATCGTCCATATTGACAACACCGTCAAGTATATATCTACGATTAATTGAAATTGTTTGATATACTACGGTTATCAATTTATTCAACGTGTGGGATTATGGCTAACGTTATATCGCAATTCCTCGTCGGCGTGGGTGCGATCAAGAGAAAAGGTCCCTCATCATTTGAACCGTTTTCCCGTCGTATTCGAACCATTCCGTCGCCCCGTCGAAACCTCTCAAATTAGCCGACGCTAAAATTGAATGTACACCGTTCTCAATTAGTCGAGCGCTGTCACCAGGTACAGAAAAATAATCTAAAAGGTTAAAGTCGAAAGGTGTTGTTTTACCTAACTGAGACACTCTTTGTTTCACATCGTTGGTGATACCTATCTTCATGACCCCGCCTGATGACGACGCGAGTATGTATACGAAACCTTCTTTGTTGGTTTTAAACCCTGATTTAGAACATAGAGGACAACCTTGTTTCAAACTCACGTGGTTGTGAGGTGTCTGCGTAAAGACCCCGTGTGAGTCACAACATATCGACAATTTTGTGTCTTTGTTTTTGTAAACTGACAGAGTGTAACTGTATCTGTCACCGTGAACATTTATCGCCCTCCTTATAAACTCACCGGTGGTTAAACGGGTGGTTTTACAACATGAAGGACACCCGTACCCTGACAAATGGTCACGTGGTGTCTGCGTGAAAATACCGTGTTTCGGACACAGTATTTCAACCTTTGTCACGTTATTCACGTACACTGATTGACAATATGTGAATTTATTCTTATGAACTCTATTCGCTTTATTAATAAAATCATCTAACGTTAATTTCTCTGTACCACCACATTTTGGACACCCCTGTTTCAAATTGACATGGTTACCTGGTGTTTGACTGAACTCGCCGTGTATCGGACATGATATCGTCAATTTAATGTTGTTCCTTACATACACTGATTTAGAGTAATCAAACACCACATCGTGCGCACTTTTAGCTCTCTCGATGAATTCTTCAGTTGTCAGTCTTCTTGTCATGTTAGCCTTAACCTTTTTTAAATGGTAATATTTAAACAACTCATTAAATACGGTTGTCGATATGGCTAATACTATCACCAATTTCCTAGTAGGTATAGGAATACAATTCGATAACAAAGGTGCGCGACAAGCCGCTTCGGGTATCGATTCGATCAAGTCCAAAGCGTTACAAGCTGGTTCGATACTGGCGGGCGCGTTCGGTGTCAAAGCGTTGTCGACTGATTTCGCCAATGCGACCGACAGTCTTGGAAAATTCGGCGAAACATTCGGGTTGACAGCAAACGACATCATGGGGTTCGGTAACGCACTTGCACAAGAGGGCGGGAACCTCGAATCGTTTATGTCACAGATTGAGAACATCGAACGGATCCGCGCTGGTTTACAAGTTGGTGACGCGGGTTTCATATCCGTAGCGGGTCGAGCGGGTATCGATACTGGTCCGTTAATCGAAGCTACGACAGCCACCGAAGCGTATCTCGCACTTGCTGACCAATTCCAAGCAATGACGCAACAACAACGATTAAACGCTGCCAGCGCGTTAGGATTGGACGAGGCAAGTATTAGATTGTTGTCTAAAGGTCGATCTGAAGTCGACGCGACAATTTCAAAGTTTCAAACAATACGCCCCATCACTGACGAAATGACAGAAGGTTCCGCAGCGTTTAATCGCTCGTGGCTCGAAACGAAACAAAATATCGGTAGTGTTGTCGATGTGATGGGTAACGAATTATTACCAGTCTTAACAGACATTACCGATGAAATTAATTCTTGGTTCGACGAGAATCGCGTCGAGTCGTTACGCGCAATCGCTTCGTTGTTTGGCGCGACGTTTGGTGTCGGAGAGTCAGAAGATATTTCGAAAGCGACGGGGTTACCCGAGTGGTTATTCATGCCGGTGACCGATTTACCTGGTGTCGCGTTCGATTCAGCATCCGACGCAACGAGCGATTTTTTTAACTCGGGTAACTTGCGTGACGACGTTAACATCTACCAACGTGAACCGACACGACTCGATAACCCATCGCAAACGGTTGTTCCGTCGAACACGTTTTTACCTCGTGGCAGCACACCCATACAACAAGACATAAACGTCACACTTCAGTTGGATGGTCAAGTCATCGACCAACGAACAATGCGTGTCGTTGACGGCATGGCACAAACAGCGATTGACGATTTAGCGTCAACGACAGGGGGTTAATGTGAGCATAGTAAACATTCTCACGCGCAAGGCGCCGACGATTGCCGGTTATGAGTTCGACGCGGTATTGGAAGATACGCTCGAAGCGTCCGTTACGTTGACAGGTTATACGATTGAACTCGGTGCACGTGCCAGTGACCATCGCATCATTAACCCTTTCACATGGACGTTGATTGGCGCGGTGAGTAACAACCCGTTGAAAATTGGTCTAACTGATTTCTTAGGTGGTGCCGCAAGTAATTTCGATGATCCTGGTATATTAGCAACGGTCGCGGGTTTGTCTGCAGGTTTCCTCGCGGGTAGTGCCGAAACACGATCGAGCGCTACATTAGAGTTTTTAATCACGCTGATGACCACGGGTGAACCTTTCGACATCGATGCGGGTGACATTCAATTAAAGAACATGGTTATTGGTCGCATTCGTCGAACCAAAGATCCGCAAAATGAAAACGCGTTGATATTCGAGGCCGACATGCAAGAGTACCCCACATTGGAAACCGTACTCGCTAAAAACCAACCGTCGACGTCACAATTGCGTGACGGTGATCCGTCGAAGAGTCAAGCGTCAGCGACGGTTAACAACGGTGAAGTGACGGGTTCGGTTCCATCGGCTGAAACATCGAATAACGTAGCGGGGGTTCTCGGTTAATGACAATCACTAACGTACCGTTACAAAACGGCGCCGCGAACGCTCATCAATTATTCACGATGCAGCTCGGCGACAACTTATTGCAATTCACTTTAAATTACATAACGCTTGCTGGTCCAGCGTGGAGTATGGACATCGCGCGCGAAGGTGTTCAACTTGTGGCGGGTGCGATGTTAGAACCGAACACCGATGTGACATTAGGTTTCGAAGCGGATATCGGTCGATTCATTTTCACGGGTGATGAGGTCACACTCGACAACTTGGGAACAGCTAACAAGTTAACGTGGGTGTACGACGATGAGTGAATATAGTGGTCGCAGGTGGGAAGTGTTGATCGATGACGTTCAGTTCATTGCGCCAACTGACGGTCGACAGTTTAAAGCGTTGTTCGAAGTGCTTCACGACTTCGGCGGGTTTACGAGTTACTGTGACTTATCGATCTTCAATTTATCAGCCGAAACAGCAAACAAAGCGTTTAAGCGCGGCGGAAAACTAACGTTGCGTTGCGGGTATAAAGAAACAATTGATTCGATATTCATCGGCACGATCCGAAACATTATACGTGAGCGACGCGGACCCGATACCATCACACGGTTGATTTGTCGTGGTGGAAAACTGACAGATGAACCAACACAGATAAACGAAACGTTGGGTAAAAACGCACGGATCACTGATATCATTCGCGCGTGTGTCAAAGCGTTGGGTTATCCGATCGTGATTGACGACACACAGTTCGAAGATGTTGCGCCATATCCACGCGGGCAAGTGCTTAATGGTGATCCGCGCGTGTACCTCGACCAACTCGCTCAGGCTGAAAAGTTTAGTTACGTTATTGAGAACGAGAAAGTCGTCGTCGTTAAAGACGGTTTCTTTCGTGACGGGGCGGTACATATCGTTTCGCAGTTTACCGGTATGGAAGGTATACCCGAAATTACCGAAGTTGGTGCGGACGTTGTCATCAGGTTAAACCCGAAGATACGGATCGGTGGTCGTTATCAAATCGAATCGGACTTAGCGACGTTTAATTTTAGTAACCTGTATTTTGTGGACATACCCGAATCGGCTGGTAAAGGTGTTTATCGTATTTTCAGATTGTCACACACGGGTGATACCTGGGGCGACGCGTGGTCGACTAAAATCGTCGGGTTCAGATAACACGTAAAAAAATGCCCTCACGAGGAGGGCGAAAGGTCGCAGTGCATTGTTTGGGAATTTGGAGCTGGACTTGCAACTCGCTTTCGCTTGCCGTTTCGGCGTTCTTGAGTACCCAGCGTGAGTCGAATGATGAAGTATGACATTTCCGCTCTGATTGCGTGGTGTGAGTGACTTCTAATTTGGCAGCAATGACGAGACTCGAACTCGCTATTTCATGCGTGACAGGCATGTGGGTCAACCAGTTCCCCTTCATCGCTATAAACATATTGGTTGAGTGTTATTGTGCCGAAGTTTTTTCCTCCATGACACCTGACTACTTTTAGAGTTTTCACCGGGTGTTAGCGGGATTCGAACCCAAGGGCTATCTAAGTCGCCCCACCCTCCACTAAATCACGCCTCGTCGTCACGTCCGTCGACTTTACCGACTAATCACTTTTTAGTATGCAAATAACACTCAACCAATATGTTTAAAATTGTGCATCGGTTACGCCTCGCGGTGTTACGTCTGCTCGGGTTCTAACGCTTCCCCTGCGAGATAATCACCTCCCGTTAACGAGTGGGTTTATCAAATAATGTGATTACTTCGACCGCCAAATTGAAACGGGTTATTACTTTTCGTCACATTAAGTGAACTGTTTAGTCAGACCTTTTACCCATCCGCTGATTTACGGCTCGCTTCTGCTCGGATTGTATCATGTCAAACACTTCACAACGCAAATATCGCACATCACTGACAATACTGTCAACAGTTTATCACTTTTTATTTTGTCCATTGTGGTGATATACTTGACGAATGACTCAGACCGCAACGCTAACCGAACTATTTAAACGTACTTTTTCAGAAATGATGAAGGACGTCGCCACGTCTATACCCGGTCACGTTTTGGCGTTTGACCCAACTACCCAACGCGCACAAATACAAATAGGGATTGTACGTATAGACGTCAACGGTAAAACGTTCGTACCACCGCCGTTGATAGAAGTACCCGTGTATTTTGCGGGCGGTAAATTCTGCGTAGAACATCAAATCGATCCGAACGATGAAGGGTTCATCATGTTTTCACAGCGTTGTATCGACGCGTGGAACACGACGGGTGGTGTCGCTGAAAACCCGATATTACGTTTCCACGATTACGGTGACGCGGTGTTCTTCCCTGGTCTACGTTCCGAACCAAATCAATTGACCGCGTTCGAGAACAACGGTATTCGACTTCGCGATAAAAATGCGACCAATTACGTATGGTTGAAGAACGACGGAACGGTTGACATTAAGTGTCAAGGTTTTGACGTTAAGGCGCCCACATTCACACACAACGGCGTTAACGTTGGTGATGACCATAAACACGCTGCCGGTACGTATCAAGCGGGCGGCGATCCAGTTATCAACAGTTCAGGTGACCCATCATGACCGTGAGACAATTACAGGCCGACGGCGACATCACAACGTCGGGTCAACAGTTCACCGACGAGATCAACGAAGTGGCACAAACCGTCACGACTCGTTTAAAATTATTCCTCGGTGAATATTTTCGTGACATTACGGATGGTACGCCGTGGTTCGAACAGGTGATGAACAAAGCGTCAAGTCTGTCAGCTAAGGAAGCGGCTATAAAAAACCGCATCATTCGAACCGATGGTGTATTACAGTTAACATCGTTCGAGACTAACTTCGATTTACCGACGAGGACATACACCGTCAATGCTGGTATACTCACACCATTCGGTGCGACTCAAATTTCTGTTCAGGATGTCATTTAAATGGGCACATTAAACGAAAACGGTTATACGATAAAGAATCAGAACGAATGGTTCGCTGACGAACAAGCGTTGTACGTGGCTATCGATCCGAATTGGAACCTCGACCCATCAACGCCCGACGGTTTAAAAATCGCGTCGGATGCTGAGATCTTCGCAAACCTCGACGAAATCGGTCAACAAGCGTATAACTCGAAAGACCCGAACAAAGCGAAAGGTGTTGATCTCAACATCGTGTCGTTTATTACGGGTACGATTCGAAGCGAAGGTACAGCCAGCAATGTGGAGTTAACATTGACCGGCGTACCTGGTACGGTTGTCATCGCTGGTAAAATTGTCGAATCTGTCGCTGACGGTTCACAATGGTCAACTGACGCAGCGGTGACGATTGGTGTTGGTGGGACAGTGACTGTTAACGCTACGGCGTTGGTCACAGGTGCAACACAGGCTAGTATCGGTACAATCACACGTATCGTTTCGACTGTGGGTGGTTGGCAATCAGTTACTAACCTAACCGTTGCCCAAGCTGGTGAAGCGCGCGAGAACGACGCACAGTTACGCCAGCGACGCACATTGTCGGTCGGTAAACCGGGTAACAATCAAATCGATTCGCTATTGGGCGAACTACTCGACAACGTCACAACACCCAACGTTCGACGCGCTGTTGTGTACGAGAATTTCACAGGTGCTGTCGACGCTAACGGGTTGCCGGCACATAGTGAGGCGCCCGTCGTTGATGGTGGTACGGACGCTGATGTCGCGTTGTCGATATTCCGTAAAAAGAACCCTGGTTGCGCTCTATATGCCGCGGGAACTTCCGTCGTTGTTCCAGATGTATACGATAAATACGAGTCGAATAAAAAAGACATCACGTTCAGTCGGCCGATAGCTGTACCGATGATTATCGCGGTAACTGTCACCAACGACGGCACATTACCGAACGACGCCGACCAAATGATAAAAGACGCGATTATCAGTTACGCTGGTGGGACGCTGACCGACCCCGAATGTGGGTTTAACACGTTAGGTTTCGACATTGGCGAAGAGGTTTCGATCTCTCGACTATACACACCTATTAACTCAGTCATTGGGTCATACGGTAACAGTTACGTGACAGGCTTAGTCGTAAACACATTGACGTCGGGTCAAGTACCCATCGCGTTCAATGAATTGTCAGAGTGGACCGACGCGAACATCACGGTGGTGATCAACTAATGGCGACAGTCAATTACGCACCTGACCGAATTTACGCACAGTATCGGAACAAACCGAAAGCGAAAGCATGGTACGGAATCGTTCCGACGCTAGGTTTAGAAATATGTACAGCGTTCGAACAGATACGTAAAACATACGATATTGACTTGGCTGAAGGTGAACAACTTGACGTCATCGGTCGCATTGTTGTTATCGACCGAAGTTACGAATCGTCATTACAGTGGGATTCTCTGTTGTGGGGCCAACCCGTAGCGCAATGGGGCGGTGCTGATATACAATGGGAATCATCGGGAATGACAGTTAATGATACTGTCAGCGATGCGATTTTCAGAACGTTAATCAAAGCTAAGATCGCGAAGAATAATTCTGACGCTACACTCGACGGCGTTGTTGACGCGTTACTGTACATTACGAACGCCGCACCGATACGCGTCGTCGACAACGAAGATATGACGATGAGTGTGTCGTTTGGTTCAGAACTCGATTCGATAACTCGTTTCGTTTTAGATACTTTTGACATCGTTCCACGACCACAGAGTGTTAGGTTTCTTGGTTACACCGAAGAACCTGCGATCACTCAATGGGGTGGTATTTATGGGTGGGGCGACTCACGCGCTCAATATGGGCAATTTTTTGGAGTATAATCACAATGGCTATTAAAGTTTTTGAACGTTACGGACCACGAGCGAATCCCGCTGACGGTAATTATCCGAACGGTTCGTTTAAAAACGAATCCGTACCAGGCGCTAATGACGGTACACCGTTGGAAGTAGCGACAATCAATGACTTGCTGGGGTTCACTGACGCGTTATTGAATAGAGCTGGCATACAACCCAGCGGTTTACCTGACACGACATTAGTGTCACAAAGACTTGAAGCTTTACTTAACATTACATCGTCTAGTGTTGATACAACTGTGGGGTTATTGAGTAAAGATCTGTCGGGTGCGAAAAGCATAGACGTTAACGGTTATTCTGTCGCCGGTGATGGTGGGTCGGCCAAATGGCTATCGACAGGTTTGGTGGTACTACCGAGCGCGGGAACTGTTGATTTTTCGACGGCTAAAGCATACGACAACATAGGTAACGAATTTGTATTAGATGATATTAACGACATTAACATTAACGCACTCGGGATGTTCGCGGATACTGCTGTTGGCGGTACACTAGTCACCGATTGGACAAACCAGTGGTTGTCAATCGTGGACACACTTCGCCCAAGTCGTATCCGCATGCCAAAGGTTGATGGTTTCAGCTACCGTATGCAAACGTTCAAGGTAAAGGCTGACTCTGAGGTGTTCGGGGACGGCAGCAGTCTCACTGGGGGTACAGTGGTCGAGGTGTTCTACACGGGGTCATTCTCGCCAGTAATGTGTCAGATAAACAGTGACAGTTACACCCACGATATCCGCGTGGCGTCCATTGTTGACGACTTGGACAACTCGCGGGCGACAATGACAAACTCGTCGAACGCCCGAATGGAACGTGTAGTAATTACGGGCTTTCGGGACGTCGATTCCCCGACTGACGCGTGGGGGATGTACCTCAGCGAGTCGTCTAACTCGTCATTAGTACAGTGTGGATTTGACGACAACACACAATCCGATGTCGCCTTTGTTGGCAACGTGAACGGGGCGACCCTCGACGGGTGTTACGGCGAGGCGGGCGCACTCCATGTCAACTTCGAACCTAACACTAGCACGGACTTAAACGAGAACATAACACTTAAAAACATGAAGATGAGCAAGCTCTCGCTGCTGGAGAATGGGTCGGGAGGCACGGCCAACAGAAACATAACAGTGCAGGCGTGTGGGATCGGGGAGTGCCAGTATGACGGCGCGCAAGTGACGCTGACCTCGTGCAGCGTCGACACGTGGTCCACGGAGTCCGAACCGTTCTTCGGTGAACTCAGGCTGGAGAACACGGTCGCACTAGGACCGAATCTTTTAGATGACCCGTTCATGATAAACGTGGGCTTTGACGCGGTCAGTGCGGCAGCTAATGGCAACGCGTGGTTCATGAACTCAAGAACGGGTGCAATCGGCGGGGACCAGCTGGACGCGCTAGAGGAGGACGGGGTCCGCTTCGTGCGGATCAACCCTAATCAGCTGCTGGGAACGGTCAATTTTGCGCCCGTCAACCCCGTAACCGTCACCACGGGCGAGTTTTACCTGATCGCGGTCACGGGTCGCCGAGCATCGGGGTCTGACGCAGTGTTCATTACCGTCAACAACGGGGCGGCGGACTTAAACTGTCGAATATTCCGTCAGTCGAACCTTGGTGAAAACTACTGGACCACTGAGATGCTAGTCGTCCCCGCAGTGACTGGTGTGCTAACAACTAAAGTAGGCCCGTATACGGACACGACGTCGTCGGTTGACATCCGGTCCATAACGGTCCATAAGCTGCTAGGTAAGGGTGGTGGCGAATCTGCTGTGCTGGGCCAGTTCCACGGTGATGCATATGGCGTACGGGAGCTTTTACCAGTCGCGACACTGCCTGTGTTCGGCGACCCGAACGTTCGGGGTGTGTTGCCGGGGGATCGTGTTAGTCTCACAGGTAACGGTGCACCATACAGGTGGGACGGCTCATCATGGCAGGTGATGTAAATGATATTAATTAACTTGATTTATCTCATAATCAGCGTTGCGACAGTCTTCGGACTGTTGCGGATCCTCGACATCATCAACGGTGGGAGATTTAAAACCGATGTTTACCCGATCATTAAATCCGACCCGTTGTCGTTATCTGTGTATCGTGCTGCTTGGGTGCTTGGCGTGTGTATACTCGCAAGCGGCATGCTCGGCACGTAGAACTGATGTTGCGCAATACGATAAACAAATACGTAGCGCCTGGGGGCGCTATCTTCCGCAATACGATTGGGGTGTTGGTTGGGCGCAGATACAACAAGAGTCAGCAGGTGATCCGAACGCTCGGTCACCTGTCGGTGCGTTGGGTCTTGCTCAGTTCATGCCGTTGACGTGGGAGGATATGAAACGGGCAAGCGTTGTACCACTTGACGCATCACCACGTGACGCGCGTCACGCTATTCAAGCGCAAGCGTTTTACATGTCACAGTTGTCGCGATTCTGGTCAAGCCCGCGCCCCGACTCGGATCGGTTACGATTAGCGTTGGCAAGTTATAACGCGGGTGCGGGTAATATCCACAAATCACAAGTAGAGTGTGGAAATCCAAGCGGTTACGCTGCTATAATGAGCTGTCTTCCGATGATAACGGGACGTCACGCGGCGGAAACGTTGGGTTATGTTCCACACATCGAGAAACATTATAAACGACGATTTAATCATTCAATGGAGTAGTATCATGCCAGACGCAACCAAGCCAGATCTCAAAGGTCAAACAGACCGAAAAGCCCAATCTAAAAAACCAGCCGAAAAGACTGACAAAAAGTAAATGCTTTATCAGCTCGGTTTATTCACCCTGTTCGCAATGTTGACCGTTTACCGACCGCATCGTTATGAATGGGGTGTTTTATCATTCTTACTGTTGGCGACGTGGGTTAACACGTTGGTTTATGATCACAATGATGTTGAATTGTATGTAATACGTTCGACGTTGACTATGATCGCGGGTTCACTTTTAGTCATTAGATGGACACCTTTATCGGTGTACCAAGCTTGTGTACTGCTTTTGACTCTTTCAGCGTATGGGATGTTAGAATTTGACGTTTCTCAAGGTGAGCATGTCTTGATATATAACTATTACGAGGCTGTAATCTATGGACTGGTTACTTGTCAGTTGTTTGGCGTTTATCCAACGGTACGCAATAGTTATATTGATTACATTGCAAGTCGGACACCTTGGATGGAACATTTACAAAGGGATTCGAGATCATGAACGACGGATCACCAAATGCGGGGAATGCGGCGCTAACCGTATCAGGAACAACAGGCGTAATGACGACAGTTAGTGGTGCGTCACAATGGGTTAATGAAAATGCTGTTGTCATCGGATTAAGTATATCGGTGTTATCGTTACTTGTGGGTTTCATGTTCCAGATCTCAACGGTCAGATGGCGCTCACGGCAAGAAGCGCAGAACCGTGAAGAACTGCGCCGTGAGATTATCGAAGAGTTAAGGCGTGACACTAACCCTGACGCTTAACACCTCCCAATACGTCCTCGAAATATCCCAAACCTTTACCGCCGTTTTCCGCTTTGAGCATGTACGGCGTTCGACCGTTATCCATCTCGTGAAGAATGACACGATGCGCTTCACGTAGTGCGTCATCGAGTTCAACCAAACGGTTACCCATCGCTAACGTGAGGTTATCACCACAAAGGTCACGCCATGGCTCACCGTGACGCAACGCTTCTTGTTTACCAGACAGTTCGTCGAACGACCACGTGTATTTACCGTTCTCTAAAGTTATTATCATTACGCTGCACCTTATCAATTTATCGCCCCGTACCGTTACGAGGCGTTTCGTTATTTATTAATTTACTCGCTTATGACGCTTTCGTCAATAGTGGTTTGACTAGTTTTTCAGCCTCCGCAACGTAATAATCGTAATTGATCGTTGAGCGGTCGAAATTCTTCACGTTGGAACAATCCGTTACACGCCAGCCGACACAAATACCCATTTCGCGTATGGTATGCTTCGATTTGTTTTTCGTGTGGATACGGGCGTCGTGTGGCGTTCCTGCGCTATCCTCATCGACAAACCCGTCATTGGTTCCAGTTATCTCAGCCATCACTTGTTGGTATAACGTATCGCTCACACGTGCGGCGCGCTTCCATGTGCCAGGTTCGCCGGTTGGTGGGGCGATCTTGGTCAACGTTCCGCCGTCTTTCGACACGTAATAACGGACGATGTTGGCCAATGGCATTTCGGCGTTGTCATACTCGGGCCAACGCATCACGATATTATTCGAACGCGGCGCCTTTGCTCGACACATGAAGTCGTAATCATCCGCGTGATTCTCGATGAACGTACGGATATCTTCGCCGCGCACGAGAGCTGCTTCGGCTGCACGTGCACACACCATTGACGATTGATCTTGGTGCCACTGTAAATCGTATTCGTACGCCCCTTTGCGTTTAATCTTTGACATTTTTCAACACCCTTTTCCATTTGAACCCGTATATTCGTTTTTTATAACCGTTACAGACAGAGTATATGTTCTGCCATTTCCAATCAGGATTGCATTCAATTATCGATTGTATTGACGGCCATACTCGAATCACGTTCAAGTCGTCGTCCATTTGAATGAAGTCGAACTTTTGTTTAGCTTGACTCACCTTTGACGCCATTTTCGATTTGACATCTGGGTTATCAGCCCAAAACGCTTTGGATTTGACACCTATCTTAGATTTCCATTCGTCATCGTAAACACCGTCAACGTGTTGTTTTGATTTCAAATCTGACATGCGTTTTTTCTTGTCTTCACTCCATTTGTTACCGTAATTAGGATTATTAACGCCTTTGTTATTTTCACTCAGTATCTTACGTGTGCTGGGGTGTATAATCATTCCCGTTGAGGAATCTCTTCGGAGATTGTATCCCGCATTGCCAGACGTCGACATGAAAAAATCCATCCAAAATAATTCTCGTTCGGATATCAGACATTCGTTAATGGCATCGAATGACTCTACTATTTCAAAACTGAACGAATCGATACCGTACTTCTTCACCGAGTCGAACAGATGACGGTTTGTTTGTCTGACCGATCGGTCTTTTTTGTTCAGGTGATGGCGGTGGTGCGTGAATCGACGTTCTATGTTTATCGACTTGCCGACATAGCATTTGCCATTAATTTTATTGATTATTGCGTATATGCCGATCGTCATGCTTCAACACCTATATAATTATTACAATCTCGTTGTGCAAACAACGAATATTCGTCAGTTTCCAGACCTAACGCGGTCAAATCCATCCACCATTGACATACCGCGTCCACATGTTGTCGGTGCTTGCGGGGGTAAATGAATCCCACACCATCAGTGTTGACGTTAATCATTCGTAAACCTGGTGTTTTAATTAACTGTTCAACCAACATGCACAGTAACAACTGACCATTAAGGGTGATTTGCATACAAAAAAACGGGTCATAAAACGGTGAATACACATTGTTTGAATCGCCGTAAGTACCATTTAACGCGAGCTTTAACATTGCGTTTTCTGGTGTACCTTTGGCGTGCGAACGCCGCTGATCGAACATGTCTTTGTATATGTCGCAGAACTTATCACCAAGATGTTTCGGGTATATGCGGTTAACGATTGCCATGCTAGGATAATAACTCGTTACGTCTCGCATTTCAACTGTCATTTCGTCGTCAGACCTGAAAATTTTACAATCATCTGACGCGTGTAAACCGCCCGTTCCGAATTTATAACTCAATCCGCCAACAACACACGTGAGGTCTTTGATCGACCCTTTTGTTTCGGTGATTGTCTTATTCGCCAGGTGCTCGTGTATGCGTCTGAATTCAGGGTGTTCGAGTTTCACGTAAGGGAAGATCACATCACCGAGATTAATAGACGGTCGGATTGTTTGTCGGGGTTGACGTTTCCCGCATATCTTCTCGTAACATTCAACACCGTTACGCTCAAGTTCCATAATGAAATAATCTTTGCCGATTTTAGTATCGTTGTGATTCATGAAATTTCGACTGTAGCGTTCGGTTAATACTTCACGAAATTTAATCTCGGCTAATGTGCGCACGTAGAAGTAAATAGTGGATACAACGTCGTGGTCATTGTATGTGTGCAACACTTCGATTTCGTCACGCGTCAATGTCGTTCCAACGGGGAACGGGAGATCTTCGACGTTGTCCATCTTCATCGCTATTTCAAGAGACTTGAGCGAAGTTGCGCGTGCCATGTTGTCGAAGTGACGGATCTTGTATAGGTCGAGCTGTTCAACCAATTGGTCCTTATCCCAAATCATGTGACCGAACTTGTCACCACCTTTTATAATGTCCATTGCTTTATCGTATATTGCACGCGGTGAAGCATGGGGGTTCATTACGATGAAATGTAACACCGGATAATCAAACCCGACGTTGTTATAACCGACCATTCGAGCACGACACGCTTTTAACGACATGATGAATTCGACGAGATCTTCAACGTCGTTACGGAATTCGGAGATCTCAAACCGCCAACGTGTATTGGTGGCAATGTGAATGACTGCACATGTAAACACGTTAGGGTACGTTTCGATGTCGTACGTGTAATCGCGGGGGTTAACGGGTGCTGCGTCGCTAAACTCGTGACCAACGCCACATGACGGACAGTATGACATGTCGCCGGGGTACGTTTTACCACACCCGTTCAAATCGTCACACTTTCTTAAATAGATCATAATAGTCCTCCAACGAAAACCCCGTCACATGACGGGGCGTTAACGGTTAATGTGTGACGGTTACGCCTTAGTTAGATTGGCGAGGTGCGCTTCGGTCCATCCTGGCATCGCTAACAACGCCGCTTTGGTGTGTGTCACACCGTCAATGATGTAACTTTCTTCAACGACAGGTGGTGCGATAACTGGCGGTGGTGTAACGACACCTGGCGTCAACGTTTGAGGTTGTACCAAGTCCGTAGCAGGTTGAACAGGTGTTGTTACTGCGGCTTGAACAGGTGTGACGACCGCTGCGGTAACGGGTGTAACAGGTGTAACGGGTTGAACGTTCGTGTCGACCATAGCACCTTGTGGTAATACGCCAGCTGAACCACCGAACGCGGCTGATGCGTCAGGGGCGTTTGCGCTGATGATTTGAATACCAGCACGTGTCAGCTCAAGCATGACGGGGTTAATGTACATACCTGGGCTATCCGTTGAACCGTTACCTGACACATTGAACGATAGACGAACGTAATCACCCGCTTTGATCTCGTCTTTGTTTTGAATCACTTCGTGTGCAGCATAACGACCCGCATGATACGTCGGTGTGGGGAAGCAAGACGTCGCGAACAGTACCCAATGACCTGGGTAACCTTCACGGTCACATGGTTTATTACCTTTCTTGTTCGGAACGGCACTGTCACCGTCGGTGATCTTCCATGCGAACGTTGGAGCACCATGTTGACCTTGTGGGAAAGCCGCTTGAGCCGCTGCGTAAATCGCCATGCCCCATTGTGTTTGATTCCAATGTGTCTCGGCACCTTTGGCAAACGCGATACCAACAGATTGAGTGAACATCAACGAACCATCTTTAAACGTTTTTTGAACGCCTTTGTTGTCGTTTGCAGCATGCATTACCATTGGGTGACCTGAAACTAAACGACCTACTGTTGTTAAAATATCTGACATAATTTATTGCTCCGTTACGGGCGACTGTGCCGCCCTTATTGATTAAATGATTAAATGTTACTTACGTTTACGAATGTTATTACGTTTCGTCGCGGCGCGTTTATTTACTGCAGCACCTGACGGTTTTTGACGTGCCGAACGTTTTTGACCTTTTTCACCCTTTGTCGGTTTAATGTCATCGAAACGACCGCCGTCCATGCGGATAGCGTGTGTCGCTGCGAGCGACGGCATGAACATACCCATTAACGCAATTGCTAAACTTTTTTTAAACATAACGTGTACCTTTTTATTGTGGTTTAAATACTTGACGAGCTTTCGAACCGTTATCTTCGACTAACTTCATCTTCGTTCTTGGTGTCTCACTGTACGCGTCAATGACGGAGTCGTCAAGACCTTTTTGCAAACTTTGTGCTGGTGTGTCTAAAGTAACGGGTTTACGTAGGTCAAGACCCATCATGTCACCCATTGCGATAACTTCATCGACGGGCGTATCTTTGCGCCATCGCTTATTGCCGTAACCTTGAACGGCAGAGTAACCAGGTATCAACGTTCCGCTACGCACTTCGGCCAACGCTTGCATTTCTAGACCCGATTTACGCGCTTTGATAAGTTCTTCAGCGCGTGTCAACATTCGCAGCTCGAACGCTAAGTTATTACCGCTCAATGACACACCACCTGTCTCGTGGACGTATTCCATCGCCACATACGAACCGCGTTGTAATGTCGTACATCCGTATCGCGAACCACACGTGTTACATTGTGGGCCCGTTTTACATTTGGCGTTCGGTTCGATTGACGCCCACGCCGCCATGATCACGGTGTTGATTTGCGCACGTAGATCTGACGCCTTTACCGTCCAATGTCGTATCGTACCGCGAACGTCAAAACAACGAGGTTGTACGATTTTCATCACGACTGTGATTTGCTGGTCCATGAAACCGTTCACGTTGAGCGTGTCGAGAATACCTGCTACGTATTGCGTCAATTGCCAGTTCTCGAACACTTCTACAAATCGATGTCCGAATTTACCTTCCCACACTGTTAACGTCATAGTGGACTTGTCAAACACCCACGCGTCGACAAACCCGTAATGACCTGGATAAATACAATCCAATTCGACACGTTCTTCGATGTGTAAGTCTTTCATCGAAACGGGGCCTTTACACGTCGCGAGAACGTCATTCGAATAAACCAACGCTGCGTCGTATATTTCATCCGTGATCACAACGCCATCGGCGGACTGCGTACCTAGGATGTGAGGTTTCGACACTAATTCACCGTTAGGATCACGGAACGATTCGAGAATACGTTGACCGACTTCGTGGAACGCTCGACCATCTAGGCGCGATTGTTTACCGTCTTCGTCGACTATTTCGGGGAACTGACGCGCCAGTGACGGCGCCCCATTACATTCGACCCAACGGTTAGCATCCGATGCTAATAAGGGTGATTTACTCATACTAACGCCTTTAATGCTGGGTAAATGGTGTTCATGAAATCAGGTTGAGCGTTTAACTTAGTCGCTAGCAACGGCCATTTTTCAATACCGTGCGCTTTTAACACTTCGTTACATGCGTCAGGTGTCAATTTAACCTTGTTAGTTGTGACGAACTTCATCAACTCGCCGAACGTCTTCGGTTGGTCACCTTCCGCTACAACAGGTGGTGTCTCGGTCACGACTGGAGGTGTAACGACAACAGGTGGTGTCTCGGTAACGACTGGAGGCGTAACGACGACGGGCGGTGTCTCGGTAACGACTGGAGGCGTAACGACGACGGGCGGTGTCTCGGCGAACACGGTTGATGCGTCTTGTTGTTCTACGACGTGACCAACGGATACACCCACCACATCACCGTCGACAATTACAGGTTCGACAACGACTGGTTCACTGTATGTAACGGGTGTCGGATTCATCAGTTGTTTAAGTTCGACTTCCACCGCTTCGACGTATGATGTCCACTGTTCTTTAGTTTGGTCGGCTGGTTTCTTACGCATCTTGAACGAACCATCAGCGTTAGTCGTCTTGTTTTTCGAGTGAATACGAGCGTCCCAAGGTATTTCAGGCGCGTCGGTGGTGACAGGTGGAGTGACGATATTAGTCGTCGCGGCTAGCGCTTCGTCCATATCATTGACGGCTAACTCGTCGAGCGTTGGTGGTGTGATAATGGTCGCTTCGACATCTACTTTAACCGGTTGTTCAAACTCGACCGTTTTCGTAACGCTCATGTCACCAACAATATTATCGAACACTTCGCCTAACGCTATTGATTCAGCAGCTTCTTCCTCAGTTGTTTTGACACCGTTTAACAATGACGCGTCGGCGCCTTGGTGTAACGCGATTGAACGTAACGCGTCGGATATGAATAACAGTTGAACAGGCTCGTCCATGTTTATTTGTAAATTAAGTTCTGACATTGTGTTTCCTTTGATTAATTGTTGACGACAGCGACACTATAAAGGTAATATGACGCCTCAGTCAATAGTAACGGTGATAAAAATGGAAGAATTATTAGAGGACTACTTAAAGAATAGTGATCATTATTTGTCAGACTCGCCGATCCACAGCCTATTAGACAATATTATTCGCGACGGTGAAACAGTGTATGTCGTGAGGGTATTTAATAGTTGTTGTTACAGTGGATACGAGGAAATCGAAATCAGCGTTTCGGATCTTCTCGTGTTCTTATATAAGCGAGGCGCATCATGATAATTACCAACCACGCCCAACAGCGATGGGACGAGCGGTTCGGGCATCGGGTCGACAATGATATATTGCAAGAGTTTAACCGAGCAAGAAAAGTTAAACATAATTATGTACGGTCATTAAATGTCAAAACGGTGGCGGGGCGTAACTATTATGTCACACCGTTGTGCGTATTTGTCGTTCACTCAGGATCGCACAGTATCGTGACGGTTTTACCAAGAAGGGATTAATATGATACCTGTAATAACTAAGACCGCCGAAGCGGTTCGACGCGCAACGATACAGCTTCGGCCGTATCAGCAAGACGCCGAACGCGATATCCATCACGAGTGGTCGCTCGGTCATCGTAACGTATTGGCAGTGATGCCCACGGGTGCGGGCAAAACGGTTCTGTTGTCAAAAATTATACACGACCATAACGGAGCGAGTTGTACCATTGCGCATCGTCAAGAACTGGTGTGTCAAATATCTATCGCGCTGGCACGTAACGGCGTACGTCACCGCATCATTGGCCCTGACAAACTCATCCGTATGATCGTATCACAACACATGATTGAAGTCGGAATATCACTGTATGACCCATCGGCGACGGCTGCGGTTGCTGGTGTGGACACTATTATGAGTTGGTTAGGAACTGGTGTCGACGGTGACACGTACGTTCAAACGCGCCCCGATAAAACACTGTGGCAATACGAACGTACTGATGGGTATTGGTCGCAAGGTGTGCAAGTGGACGCTACACCCATCGGTTCGATTAAAGGTAAATTACCACCGAAAAACATGTCGGAACGTCTACGCAGTTACGCCCCGACCGTTACGTTATGGGTGACTGACGAGGCGCATCATTGCGCGGCGGTTGGTGGTAAACGTAACAAATGGATGAAAGCGACCGATCTATTCATCAACGCCAAAGGGTTAGGCGTTACGGCCACACCTTGTCGTGCTGACGGTGCGGG
>Ga0233415_10000347_pt1 | contig 22296 bp, 26 predicted proteins | sample Na_anoxic_12_MG_FD_188631 | JGI IMG/M metagenome (GOLD analysis project Ga0233415, IMG submission 188631) | Seawater microbial communities from Saanich Inlet, British Columbia, Canada - Na_anoxic_12_MG | ecosystem: Environmental > Aquatic > Marine > Inlet | place: Canada: British Columbia... | reverse complement strand
GGCAAAATTTTATAGTATTAATAAAGGAAATAAAGGAAATTATTAATATAATTAAGAAATATAAGATTATTAAAGCGGCAAAATTTTTTAAATAAAATAAGGAAATTTAATGAACTGGTATAATAGATTAATAAAAATATGTCAAACTACTTTAGATAATAAACCTATTTATACTGATTTAGGTCATCGTCCTAATGAAGAATCTCCTAATTATATATGGTATTATATTAATGGTATATTAAAGGTACAAGAACAAACAGAATCGATACAAGGACATTCTGATATATTAGAATATAGGACTATGGGAGATTTTCGTAATTTTTATTCAGGAAGATATGAATCTAATACAGGAAATTTAAGTCTTAAAAAACCTACCGAAGGTGTTAATGCTTTTAGAGATGTTCCTTCTAGATTAATTTCTCAATTATATCAAAAATTCCCTGATATAACTCAAATGTATACTTATTGAAGATAGGAGTTAGTTTTGGCAGAAATACCAAGAGAATCTTGGTTAATTACCAATATATCTAAAAAAACCTTAACAATTAATGATATTGTAGGTTTACCACCCATTTCTCCTAATCAAACAATAGATTTATTAGAGTACGCGGGAACAGATCAAGTTAATAGCTCAGTTGTCTTAAATAATTATATAAGACAAGGTTTAATTAGTATTGAACCTTATTTTCATACTCATGATGATAAAGCAGATATTGATCATAAAATAGAATCTCATCCGGACACTAAAGCGACAGGAAAACAACTAAATACATTAGTAGACGGATCAAATGCTGATAATTTACATATTCATGAAAATTTAAATGATAATGTAGGCGAAATACAAAATAATTTAGATACTCATATAGAAAGTGAAAAAGATGTTCATGGGATATTAGATGTACAAAAAATTATATACTCTACAGATGATATAAGTAAAATAGAAGGTTTAGACGCTACTAATGATCAAATTAACAAATTAATAAGTGGAGATAATACAGATTTACATACTCATTTATTAATTAATATTATAGATATAACAGCTACTAAAACAGAAATTAATAGAGCTTTAAGAGGTACTACTTCTAACGTAACAGCTTCTAATTTAAATATTCTTACTGGTGGTGGAAATGCAAATGGTTTGCATAATCACGGCTCTTCTGGGGCTCCTGATCACAATGATTTAAATGGATTATTTGGATCTTCGGATTATTATCATTTATCTACTATAGAAAAAATAAATTTTGATATTCTTGTTGGTGGAGGTAGTTCAAATGCGGATAGCCTACATAGCCACAGTCATAATAATCTAACTAATCTAACTTGGAGTGTATCTGGGCATACTATTGATGCTGATATATTACCTGCTACTAATAATCTTTACGATTTAGGTTCTCCTACTCTTAACTTCTCTGAGGCACATACCAGACAAATCTTTGCTGTAGAAGGAACAACCACTAATGCTACAATAACAGATACAGGTATAGTTAGTGGTATTATGGACAATAACTATGGACTTCTAACTGCTGGAAAAACAGGTAGTCTTGTTTTAGGAAGTGCCTCATTTGGAAGTACAATCCAAACTATAACAGATGGAATAGGTTCTATCGCTAATGGAGTTGCTGATAGTAGTGGAATAATTACAGCATCAGGTAGTGGTTCGATTGCTAAAGGAATAGCGTTTGATGGTGGATTAATTACAGCATCAGGAGGTGGTTCTTTTGCTCAAGGAAGTGTTGATACTGGTGGAATTATTACAGCATCAGGGAATGGCAGCATAGCATCTGGTGATGCTTCTGGTGGAGAGGAAATTTTAGCATCTGGTAGTGGTTCAATTGCTATTGGAAGTAACGGAGATGTTAAAGCAACTAATATCAACACAGCACAGTTTGGAATAGGAACTAATAATACAGCGAATAGTTTGCAAGTAGGTTCAGGAGTATTATTAGAAGCATTAGGTGATATAACTGCTACAGGTGACTCTACTATTGATGGCAGTTTAGAGGTTGGAGATTCGATGGGTATCGGGAATGTTCCTACATCAAACACAAAGTTTGTAATTGTTGATGATATAGAACTTACTAGTGACCATAGAACAATACTTGCTGCTAAAGAACACTCAAATACATCTAATAACACTGGTCTTACTGGTGTTATTTTAGGTAACTATATATTAGGTAGAAGCAATGGTCTTGGAGATTTAACAGATGTATTCGGTGCTCAATTTCAAATTACTCCGAAGTTTACTTCAAATAATGATATAGACACAGCATATATTTGCTGGGCAAATTTAAATGAAGGGAATAGTTTTACTGGAAATATAAGTGAACTTGCCTTTTATGGAGCAAAGCATAACGGTGCTGGAATTGGTGGGACAGTAAATACAATGTATGGATTACTCCTGCCTGATATAACTTTTGGAACTACCAACTATGCTATTAAAACAGGATTAGGAGATGTAAGTTTTGGAGATGATATATATGCTCTAGGCAATGTAAGACTCGCTACTGATACTGGCAAATTGTATTTCGGACTTGATTATGACTGTTTTATGTATTTTAATGGAACTGATTTAAATATAGGTTTTTCTAACCCATCTACTTGTGACCTAGACCAAGTTGTTAGGATTAATGACGACTTAATCGTTGAAGGGTGTTTTGCCTTAGAAAATACTGTTTGGGACGACTTAAGATTTCCAGCTCAGGGGAATAGGATGGATGTATCGGCAGGGCGTTTAGATTACGATTTCTTTAACGGAGCAATAGGATATCAACAAAATGCAAGGTATCCCGAAGAGCCCGTGTCTATGATCGCCCAGATGCCTCATGAATGGAAAGAAGGGAGTATTATTAGACCTCATATTCATTGGATACAGAGGGGATCTACTGAGCCGAATTGGTTACTAGCTTATAAGATAATACCTAAGGGGCAAACACAAACAGTTGAGACTGATTTTTCAGGACATACTTTATTAATAAAAACATCAAATGCCTTTACATATACAGCTGGTTCTATCCATCAAATAACTAATTTTGGAGATATAGATATGTCTCTCGGAACTGTAAGTGATATTGTTCATTTTGTTCTATTTAGAGATAATGATGATTTTACAGGTCTTTTTGGAGGATCGGATAGCGGAATAACAGAATACCTAACAGAGTTTGACGTTCATTATCAAATAGATACGATGGGTTCAAATAGGGAGTTTATTAAATAAAAGTTTTTAATTTTTATATAGAATTAATTAGAAAGAGATATTATGAAATTTAAATGTAAAATATATTACTTAATATTAGTTGGTAAGAATTTTTAAGCAAGAGAAGTAAGAAAAAATAAAAGGAGATAATATGAGTATATTAGACAAACACGAAGGAACCAAAGCGGAAAAAGCATTTGAGCATAGAAAAAAAATAACAGATATATCTAAAAAATTATACAGAAAAAATGAGAACCTTCATAGACAGTTATTTAATATGGTATGGGAATCGGACGAACTTACCCCTCAAGAAATATTAGATGAGTATGGGACTGATGCGAAAGATTTATTTATATTTAGTGGACAAATACAGGGTATGTTATTAGCAATTAATCCCAATTATATAGCATTAGATACCCCCAACGAATATGTTATAAATCTTGATGGAACGATTACTATAGGAGATCCAAGGGATATAGAATAATTTAAAAAAAGGAATTATTCTATATTATATCGAAGATATAATTATGAGTTGGTATAAAAAAGCACAATTTAATGAGGAGAATACTCAGAATATAGATACTCCTCTTATCATGGTACAACCCTACGAACCATTGGTTCAAGAGGCTATAGACGAATTATATCAACAGAATCCTAATTTTTTCAAGGGTGTTAATAAAGTAAATATAGACATGGGGTTTGGTCAATTTGGGTCTGTTAGTAGTACAGATCCTTCCGATATTAATATAAATATTGCTAATATTAGGTCTAATGTCAATAGGGAATTTCAAGGGCAATTTGATATAAATAATCCAGAACATAAAAAACATATGTTAGATGTTATAAAAAGAGTTTTAGTTCATGAAAAAGCTCATGTTTCAGATGCTATACAAGCTCAAGAAATTAGTGATATTTCTTTATCAGGAGAAGAACTATTTCCTGGTGGAGAGGGAGTTGCAGAGACAGCAGAACAGAAATTTACAAGTTCTAATAAAATAACAAAAACAGCTTCTTATGACTTTAAAAATCAACAAGAGATGGAAGATTCTTTAGGAGATTTTCAAAGATATATATTTGATGCTTATAATACTAAAGTTTATTTAACAAAAACTAAGAAGAAAATTAGTGTATCTTGTTTGGTAACTAACTCTTATGTTGGGACTATTATTTTAAATTCTTATTGGGATTTTGACAAAGATAAAGAAAACGAAGCAAAAAAAGTTTTTGGTAAAGTTAAGAAGATAGTTAAAGATACTATGGCAGATTATGTAGACAATGAAAAGCCTACTTCTATGTATTATGCTTCTCTAAGAAAAGGTTTTCAAAAAATAAATAATAGAGATATTGCTAAGACAAATATACCTTGGATTAATTATTCTTACGATATTGACTATGAAGATGATTGGAGAAGTACTATTTACGGAAATAGATACCCTAAATATGAAGAGAAGAGTTTTAATCAGAGTCAAGATAAGGATATGTATGATCCTAAAAATTATAATAAAAACAAATTTTTTGGTGGTTTCTAATTATTAAGGAATAAAAATGAAAATATATAAAACAGCACAAATAGACGAAAGACAGGATTTATTAGGTTTATCAAATGGGGGAGATCAGCCACCATCTTTTTCCCAAGAACCAACAGGAGACCCTGAATCCGTTCCTTCTCAAGGAAAAGATCAAGCTCAGCTAAAGGTTAATTGGGAGAATCTTAATGATTGGTATCTAACAGGTGGAGATGAATTACCAGATCCGTTACCAACAGAAGGGATTGGATCTGTTATTATAAATTATAATTACGATTATAGTCCTTACGATTCATCTTTAGACATAAAAGTAACATCTGTATGGGTAGATAATATATTAACAAGAGAAAAACAGATATTATATGTTTTTGAAGATTATTACGATGATGAAATTAAAGATCAATTTTTTCAAATGTCAAAAAATATTTAATAACTTAATCCCATAAAATTAAATCTAGCCTGTCCTCCGGGAATAGCGTGTTGTAATAATTTCTCATTGTAAGAAACAACATGTCCTTCTGGGGTTGCGACAGACCATCCTTGAGGTTCTTTTTTTATTTTATAATTAGGAGGGAATTGTGCTAATATATTCTTTATCTTTTCGAATATTTCCAATTTTTTATAAAATCTGTCTGGATCATTAGTAATATCTTCATCGAATTCGTCAGCTAATAGAGAATCTATACTCATCTCTATATCATCTTCTGTTAACCAATTATTATTTATATTTGCTTTTTTATACCAATTCATTTATTTTTTCCTAAACATTCTTAAGTCTACTATTTCACTAGTTTCTACTGGCTTTCCTTTATAAGTTGAGACAGTAATAACGCCATCATATCCATCTTTAGCGATAGCTTTTGATAATGCTTTTCCTTTTAATCCATTATACGCATCGAATAATCGTCTTTTCCAACTTTTGTCTCCATAAATACTTTCTTCGCTTTCAGTCAGATACATAACTAAAGGATTTTCAAATTTAATATTTCCTGTTTCTAGGTAATCTAATTCATTTCCCGGATAGCCTTTTGTCATATATCTCCCTGATGGTTCAATATCTTGTTGAAATTGAGGTCCATAATAAGGAGAAGGTTGAGTATTTCTAGAATATTCAAATTCTACAGGGACACCAGTTTCGAATCTTCTTCCATCCTGTTCTAATGATGTAAGTCCTGGAATATCTCTTTTGGCTGTTTTATACCAATTCATAATTATTATTCCACTATTATTGTATTATTTATTTATATTATTATATTCGATATAAAAATATAATTTCCTTTTAAAAAATGACGATAATAAAAATGTAAATAGTATTTTTAAAAGGGAAAAAAAGGAAAAGACATGAAAAAAGAAAAAATAACACCAGAACAAATAGCACAAATGAAGAATTTTGTAAGAGGTCGTGATATTCCCTTTTACTTTATGCCTTCTGCGATGTTAAGAGAAATGATATTAAAAGATGAACATCCTAGAGTCAAAAGTTTAAATCAAGAATTAAAAGCTGGATTTTTAGAGGGTAAACCATTTTTATTTCATCAAGATTTAATTATCAAATATTTAGAAGGAACTATTGATGAAAATCATAAATTTCTTTTTGATAATGGAGAAATAAGAGTTGCGGGAAATGATCAAATAAAAATTTAAAAGGAAAATACATGGAAAATATAGAAAATATAGATATAGAAAACTTAATGAAAAAAGAAGTTATGAGCATAGAGGGAAAATTCGTACATATAAGAGTGGGAACTGATAGTAGCCCCGCTTCCGATACCATGGTAAAAGATATAGAAGATAAAATAATTGAATTATTTGAAAAACATAATATTAGTTGTGCGACATTTGTAACTCATCACGCTGTTGATATTAATATAATAGAAAGTAAATAAAATATGTTTAACTTGGAGAAAGTATTATGTCTAAGCTAAGAGTAGTTTTTCGTAATTTCTCAGAGTATTGGCATTACGCTAAATATTGCTCAGAACAACAAAGAAATATATTATTCAATAGCATGCCTAAAGAAGACCAAGATAGAATCCAAAAATCTTATAAGAAAGATAGATGGGATGATGTTTTTAATAGAAACAAAATAGATGATTTAATTGATGAATTTAAAGAAAAATATGATGTCGATTTATTAGATATAAGATATAAAATTTTAAAAAAGAAAAGTGTTTATTTTCCTGAAAAAGTATGGAATATTATAACAACAGAGTTAGGGAAGTACGAGATAGAACATACTTATTATGTTATTGGAAATATCGAAGCGGAAAAATGTAAAGAGAACAAAGATGTTATTTTGTTGATCTATAACCGATAATAATGTTAATTTTTTAAAAGAGAGAATATGTCTAGAAAAAAAAGAGTATCTTCGGCAAATAAGACAGAAAAAACAGAAAATAAAAAAACAAATCAGAAAAAGGATGAGCCTAAAAGAAGGGCTGTTCTACCAAAAAGAGTAGTAATTAGTGCTAAAAATGATTCTCAAAAAATAGCACTAAAGATGATGAAAGAAAAAGATATCGTTATGATTACAGGTATTGCAGGTAGTGGGAAAAGCTTTTTAGCGTCTTCTTGGGCGTTAAATGAAGTTATTAAAGGGACTTATAAAAATATTATAATAACAAGACCTTGTGTTGAAGCTAATGGAGAGAATTTAGGTTTCTTGCCTGGGGATTTTAATGAAAAAATAGCCCCTTATATGATTCCTATATTTAGTTGTTTTGGCAAATATATGACTCAAGCTCAATTGCAAAAATTGATGGACGATAAAATTGTAACTACCTTGCCTTTGGCCTATATGAGAGGTGTAACATTTGAAAATACTGTAGTTATTGCTGACGAAATGCAAAATACCATTCCAGAACAGGTCAGAATGCTTTAACCAGAAAAGGTCCTAATAGTAAAGTTATATTAAATGGAGATCTAAATCAATCTGATATCAAGTCTAAAAATGGATTGGCTGATGCTTGTGAAAGATTACAAGATATAGATGAGATTGGAATCGTTCATTTAGAGATACCTGTTAGAGATCCTATTATTACAAAAATAGAAGAAAGATATAAGAAATAATAAAGGTTTTAGGTTAAAAATTGTTAAATATTATAATTATATAAACAGTTATGATATTCTAATCTAGGTGGAAAAATGGAATTTTTAAGAAAAATATTTGATAAAATAAATAAACAGGCGGAAATAGGAAAAGGTTTTAATTTAAAATCCTATAAAGAGGCTCAGAATGACCCTAATACCCCTATTTTGCCTGTTCAGCAACCTCAAACGCCTGTTCAACAGCCCAAAACGCCTGTTCAACAACCTCAACAAGGTTTTGATATAATTCCTAAAGAGGAAAAAACAGTAGAACAAAGGGTTTTAGATGAAGATGATTTTTATCATGAAATGTCTGATTTTATAAAGAACAATCTTCAAAAAGAAGTTTTAGATGTTCAGCCAGATAAAAGATGGTTTTATAATCAAGATCAAAAAGATTTCTTTATGGAACTTGTTGTTGAAGCGTCTAATAATATGAAATTAGGAGATGAAGTCTTAAATAATTTCCTAAGACAAGTTAAAGTATTAGGAATGAAACAAGAGGTAAAGGAAGAAACTACAGAAACAATTCCTTCTATAGGAGAAGAAGATCCTTCTAAATTATATTCTAATTCTGCACTAGGTAAAAGTGCTATCGAGAGAGCATCTAGGTCTTTTAAGGGGGATGCTAGTCTAGTTAATGAAGCTGTTCTATATAGGTTATCGGATCCATTAATATCTCAGGCATTAAGAGGTAAAGGAGGAGATGGGAGAGGAAGAAAAGCAGAAGATCAGAGGATTAATTTCTTATCTAAAAATCCTGAATTTCTGTCAGAAGAATTAATGTCAAAAAAACCTGAAGAGATGGACGTAAAAACATATCTAAGGCAAGATGGTATTAAGGATTCGGCTATACAAGAATTATCAAGCCTGTTAAAAGAAGAGAATAATAGCTTATTTAGTAAATTGAGTCAGCAGATTTATTATGACGCTGGCAATATTTTAAAGAGCAAAGGTCAACAAGCTAAGAATAGGAAAGAAGAATCAATAGATGTTGGAGACGAAGAAGGAAAGACTAGAGCAGGTCAAATTAGTGAAAAAGCAGGAGAAGAAAGTAAAGAGCAAAGAAAAGGCGGAAAATTATCTCAAGAAGAATTAGAGGTTATGAGGGAGAAAATTACATCTGCTATTCAAGAAGATTCTCAAACTTTGATGCCTCAATTGCATCAATTAACAGAGAGTGTAATTGGATCTTTTTACTCAAGTGATAAAATTAAAGATAAAAATTTAGCGGAACAAATGGATATCTATAATAAATTATTAAAAGAGAACTATAAATCTGTTATGGATCCAAATAGTTTTACTGGTTTTACTAAAAAACAGGATGGAGCTATCTACAGGTCTCATATGATTCCTAAAAGTAAGGGTATGAGAGGATCTGCTATTACAATACCTTTTGATGCATTTTTATTAGATTCTTCATCCGGAGGAGGAAATGACGCTTCTATAGATAGCCCATCTGATAGGGTTCGAAATTGGGAGCCTAGATTGGATAAGGTTGTTGCTAATTCTCAGTTAGCCTTAGTGAATGGAGAAATAGCTTCAATAAAGAAAACTATAAAAGATTATGCTCATAAAAAGACTAATAATAGATATATAAATTATACAGATAATGGATATGATGAATATAAAATTGCAGATAATCCTGAAGCAGGGTTGGTAGGAGTTAGAGAATCACTAATTACTGATATTTATAATCAAAAAGCTAGTGAAATTAAAGAATTATTTAAATATTTTGGAGACGAACCTACAGAAGAAAATATTAAGAATTTTATAAACTTAACATTAGATCAGTCTTATGATTATGTTTTTGATAAAATGGGTGCAGTCGATGAGGTAGGTTACAGTATCGCTGATGGAAAAAGAGTAAGTAAACAATGGACGAATAGTAAAGGAAAAGAAAAGAACTTTAGATTGCCTAAGAATTTTAAGGATCCATTTAGAATTAGTAGTAAGTTATTATTGAACTCTTTAGAACATTCTCAAGGAATGGATCCTAGAGTTTTAAGGACTTTTGCTAAATTTATGAACTATAATAATAAGGTTCTTACAGGTAAAGACGGGGCTCTTATTCCAAAGGGTAGAGAAATTCCTGTTTCATTTATTAATTACCAAAAAATGCATAAACCAATCCCTAAAGAAGCAATTGATAGTGCTATTAAGAAAAATCCTAAGGTTAAAGATAAATTATTACAGGTTGCTAAAAATTATAATAATCAATTCGAAGCATTAGCTAATAATAAAAATAACTTTATTTTTGTTAAATATTGCCAAGTGGTTGATGAATTGGATAAATTATATAAATATAAAAAATGTTATTCTAATTTAAAAATAGCTTCAAATAGAATAGATAATGTCGATATATTAATTGACAAAGCTATTCATGATTTTAAATTATTTTTGGAAAGAATAGAATGACAATAAGAGTTGTTTGTTCCCATTGCAGTCATAGTGATAACGATCCTAATCTTGAAATAAATTTTAGGGAAGGAATCGTGTACTATATGTGCCCTGAGTGTAAGAAAGAAAGTCAGATAAAAATAAGGGACGATAAACAACCATTACCTAGAATAAGAGTTAGATAATGTTTTTTATAGTAAATAAGACTAAAAATGAGCTTCAGATAAGTGATATCAAGATTAGTTTGGGACCTAGACAAGCTATGGATCTTGATAAAATTATAGACAGGTCTAAATCGGATCGTTCAAGGGATTTAGACCTAGCTATAAAGCAAGGTGTTATTCAAGTCAAGCAGAAAACCCCCACAGAAACTCCTATTATTATAAGTAATAATAATGATGATGATCTCGAAACGTCTAAAATTGATGATATGAAAGAATATCTAGCCGAAGAGATTAAAAATCAATTTGATATTCTTAAGTCTGGGTTAACTAATTCAAAAAATAACAATGACAATTCTGGGGACCTATCTCAAATTCTAAATCAACTAAAAGGTTTAGTAAATAATAATTCTACAAATGAAAGTGTAGACGAAGATGTTATAATGGACGAAGAAAAGTTGTCTAATATTCACGCTAGGTCTATAGATAAAAAACTTAAAAATGTAGAGTCTAATGAAGTTAAATACGACAAAAAAGAAATAGAAGATAATATAGAAGATAATATATCAGAACTGGAAGGTTTGCTATAAAATATGGAAGTAGATAAAGTTTATAATGAAGATTGCTTAGAGACAATGAAAAGAATGCCTGATGATTTTATCGATTTGGCTATTACTTCTCCTCCTTATTTTGGCTGTAGATCCTATGGAAATGAGACTTTAGGTAGAGAAGATAATCCCTTAGATTATGTAGAAAACCTTGCTAATGTTTTAAAACCATTGAAAAGGGTTCTAAAATCTACAGGAAGTTTTTATTTAAATATTGGTGATGTCTATTTTGGGACAAAAGGATTCAGTAGATCTAAAGGCAGTTGGAAAAGAGATACATGTCACCATTATAATGATCATAAAATTTGCAAACAAGATGGAAAATATTTACAACATAAACAATTGTTGTTGCTACCAGAAAGAATTGCTATAAAATTACAAGAAGACGGTTGGGTTCTAAGAAATAAAATTATATGGGAAAAACCAAATCCAATTCCTTCTTATGCAAAAGATAGAAGATATCCGGTTTATGAGACAATTTTTCATTTTGTTAAATCGAGGAAGTATTATTTTAATCATGAATTGGCTAAAAAAATAAAAAGTCATAGAGACGTTATTAAATGTAAGATAGAAAAATACAAAGATCATCAAGCGACATTTCCTGAAAAATTAATAGAACCTTTAATTTTAACAACATCAAAAGAAGATGATTTAGTTTATGATATGTTTTCTGGAAGTGGAACTACTTGTAGAGTAGCTCATAGATTATATAGAAAATATTTAGGAAGTGAAATAACTAATTATGATTTTTTTGAAGAACATCCTATAGATATAGAAGATAGTATTTTTTAAAAATAAAAATTAAGAAAAGGAGATATAAAAAATGTCAGATGCAATTGGAGTTGATTTCGGAACTGCTTTTTTTCAAACAGCAGAAAAGAACGGATCAAATATAGAGTCGCAAAGTGTTCGTAATGTTTTTGTAGAAATAGAAGAAACAGGAGATATTGAACAAATTTTAATACAAAATGAATGGCAATATATTAAAGATAATAATAAATATTATATAATTGGAGAAGACGCTCAAAGAGTTGCTAAGATTTTTCCTAAAGTAGAACTTCGTAGGCCCATGAAAGATGGAGTTTTAAATAAAGGCGAAGATAAAAAAATGATAGTTATGTCTAAGATGCTAGAAGATTCAATAGGAAAAGCAGAAAATAAAGAATCTGTGGTTTGTTTTTGTGTTTCTAGTGAGACGATAGATGCTAATCTTGATAATACCTTCCATAAGGCGAGGCTAGAAGGAATGGTGAAAAGGTTAGGATATAAACCTAAGTGCATAGAAGAAGGTTTAGCAGTAATATTAGCAGAAAGACCTGTCTTAATAGAATCTGATGGATCCGAATCTCCTTATTCAGGTATCGGTATTTCTTTTGGAGGAGGAAAAGTAAATTGTGTATTAGCTTATAAAGGACTTCCTATTATTGGTTTTTCTTGTAAAAGAGGAGGAGATTATGTTGATAAGATGGTTTCCGAACAAACAGATACTCCTCTAGTTCAAGTAATAAGTAAGAAAGAGTCAGAATTGGATTTTAATAATATAGATTTTGATAATGATACTATTTTTGCTTTAGACGCTTACTATTCAAATATGATAGAATATGTTTTTAAGAATTTCGCTAAAAAATTCCAAGAAGTTAAATCTCAATTCGATAGTCCTTTAGAAATTGTTTTAGCAGGGGGCACTAGTATGCCTAAAGGTTTTAGAGATAAAGTAGAAGAAGTTGTTAGAGATTTAGACCTTCCTTTTGAAATTAAGGAAATTAAACAGTCTAGTGACCCTAGAAATTCAGTTGTTAAAGGTTTACTAACTCAGGCTATTATTACTCAAAAAAAGATGAATAAAAAAGAGAATAAGCGTGAAAAAGAGGCAGACTTTTAAAAAATAGAAAAATAAAGGTTTTTAGATATAAAAAAAGAAATTATACTTAAGTGTATAGTTTCTTTTTTTTTTAAATAATATGGAGATATAAATATGGGTTATGCTAGTATTCTAGATGTTCAAAGGGTTATCGCTCAAGCTTTGACTAGTGCTACGTCTGCCACATTAGATTCGCCTGTCGATTTAATAAATATTGGAAGAATTCTGGATAAGAATTTAGTTACCGAAGATATAGTTAATAGTTATATAAGATATGCAGATAGTCAAATAAATGGTAGAATAAGTTCTCTTTATAAAGTTCCAATGTGTGAAACGGCAGATTTCGAAGGGGCTTTGTTTTCTCCTGTAACCGATGATAGCTCAGGTTCTATTATAGTTTTAGACGAGACTTGTCCTTTATCTGTTGGAGATATAATTATTTTATCTGAAGATACTAATCAAGAAAAGCATATAATAGAAGAAATAATATCTGAAGATACTTTTAAGACTGAGGATTTTGTTTCTTTTGGTTTTGGAGTAGGAGCTAGAGTTCTTAGAGTAAAGTTTCCGGATCCTTTGATTATTATGTCTGCTCGTTTAGCTGCGGCAAATATTTACGATAAATATTTTTCGGCAGAAAGTTCTCCAAATACTTCTGAATTTGGTAAAGAACTTAGAGAATTAGCATTTGAAGATATAAATAAAGTATTAAGAGGAGTTATTATATTCCATGGTCAACATAGAATAGGTCGTAGATTTTATAATAGTAACTTAGTTGATCAATATGGATTACCTAATATAGAAAATATGGGTGAATAATGGCTAAAAATCAAGAAATGCAAGATCTTATGGATAAATTCGAAAAGGTGGGAACTTTTAATAATCAGATTATTATAGAAAAATCTAAACATGTTTCTTTGGGAGATAATAAAGTAAAAGGTACAAAGATCAGTAAGACAGACAAAGACGCTAGAGATCAAGCAAGATTCGAGAAAACTAAACTAGGACAAGAATTTAATGAATCAGAAACTCCTCCTGAGGAAATAAGAGAAATATCATTGTCCTTAATTAATAAATTTATGATAGATATTTTTGAGATATAAAAATGGAAGATATTTTAGACAGTATAAGAAGAGTAGTTTCTAAATGGGTTCAAACTATTACCCCTTTAACGGCAGATATTTCTATTGGTGGAGATATAGTAGAAGTAAAATCTTCTATTAGATTTCAGGTAGGAGATCAAGTAATGATAAAAGATGATATTGTCGCTGAAACAGGGTTAATTGTAGAAGAGATTGTAGACAAAACTCACATTAAATTAACTGATTCAGTACTAAATGAGTGGACAGTCGCTCAAAATTCTACATTAATTAAAACTATAAATAATATGTTCGTTGAAGGAATTTATATTGGAGATCCCGATGTTATCTCTCAATATCCAGCTATAACAGTAAATGGTACTACTAGAGATTCTGAATGGATGACCCTAGACAGCACCAAGGAAACATACAATATAGAAATAAATGTTATGGTTTTAGATTCTACTCACGAAGATGGTTATAGATTTATGTTAGCAATGACTAAAACTATAGAAAGAGGGTTAAAAAAGAATATATTTCCTCTAGTTGGAAATTTCGATGTTGCCTCTTTAATTGTTGATGCATCATCAGGAGACATATTCTTAAAAGTGACAGATACTAGTCCTTTCACAAATCAAGGTAGACTAATATTAGAAGATCAGTTTCAGAGCGAAGAATTATGGGTTGATGAAATAATAGATAGTCAAACTATTAAATTAGTAAATGGCGTTTGTTTTGATTATAGTTATGAAGACGCTACTTTAATATTGCCTACTCGTTTTATTTATAATTCGTGGCCAGCGAATATAGATTATGGTAAGTTACATAAAGGAACTCTATTAAAGGCTTCTTCTATAAAATGGTTCGCTGAAGAAGAAGAATTACAATTAATGAGAAAACAGGACCCAAAAACTAATTAATTTTTAAAAAAAGGATATATTTTTAAAAAAAAGTAATATAATAAAAAGGAATATATCTTAAAAAAGTGTAATATAATAAAAAGGGATACAATAAATTGAAATTTAGTATGTTTTTAGAAAATAGGAGAAAATAAAATGGCAGTTATTCCAGTAGCCGTATATCAAAGCATAGCTGAAGATTATGATTTAGCTAGAGAACAGATGCTTAGAGCTAGTTCTAATCTACTAGATGCTGTTCAGGAAATCGTAGACTTAACGGGTGAAGACGCAAGAGACCCAGAAGTTGATTTGTTAAATATATTTAATGGAGTATATTTATCTACAAAAGATACGTTTGTTAGTACAGCTTCTTACTTATCTTCTGTTAGAGCTATAAATAACCATGTTATTTCTGTTGGAGGGTTTGATGATCTAGATGATTACGCCGCCACCGGAGATACATCGCCATTTACTTATCCTTATTTTTGGGCAGAATTATGTTCAGATTCTGGTTTCGCGATAGACGGTGCTAATATAGATCCTCCTCCATCTGATTATAATGAATCGACAAAGACTTTTGGTTAATAGAAAAATAAATAGTTTTATATAAGAAATAGGAGTAAAATAATATGGCTTTTGGTTCTCCTCCAGCATTTATGGGATATGTAGGGTTTGTAAGGTTTGGTCCATCGGATACGGATCTTGTTAGGGCTACTTCAGCCGACATTCGTTTAAGTCAGGAAATTATAAAACCTGATTTGATTGATAGTCGTTTCGATAGAACTACCTATCAATTAGGCCCTAAGATTGTAGAAGGTTCTGCTGAGTTCCCTGCTATTTTTGATTCAGGAGGAACTGGATCTAGTAATGACGTAGCTGAAAAATTATACAGATTAGCGTGTCAAAGAGACGCTTCAGGTAAAATAGGTTCAACAGAAATAGCTGTTAAATATACAAGTCAAAGTGCTTCTTTTAGATTTCCTGGTTGCATTGTAAACAATTGGAGATTTGCTGTAGCCCAATCTGATGTTATTAATATAGGAATTGATGTTATTGGTATTGATAGGGTATCTACTGACCTTACGGAGCCTGGAGATGACGAGTTTAAGACAACTAGAATTGTTACATGGAATGACGCTGTATTCTCTATCGATGAAGCAGACGGAACTACTTCGGTAGTTTCATCAGAATATATTAGAAATTTTGATATTGAAATAGCGAATGACGCAGAAAGATTTTATACTCTAAATGGAAAATTATCACCCCAAGATATTGCTCCAAGAAAAAGAGACGTAACGGGTTCTTTAACAATAATGGGAAGGCACCCATCATTGTCTAGTATCGCTGAAGATAACGAAAATCGTTGTACAGAAGATAGGACTATGGTATTTGGTTATAATATTTCTGCCCCATCTTGCGGAACTGGTTTTAAGGTTAGGTTAAAAGATTTAGTATTTGAAATTGAAGAAATGTCCCTTACAAATGATTTATTCGAGACTACGGTTAATTATACGTCATTCCCAGGCGGACGTTTATTATTAGCGGAAGATCCTCTAATATCAGGAGTTAATAGCGTAGGAACTCCTGTTGGAATCATTTCATAATTAGATAATTTTAATTATCCATGCATATCTATAAAAAATATTTTTAATAATATTTTTCATATCTATTATACGCACACAAAAAGTGTCGATACTATATGTGCGTACAAATTTTATAAATTTTTAATACAAGGAGAAGAAATATGCTATTAGACGATGTAAGATCTAATTATATTAATATTCAAATCTACTATTCTTATGTCGAAGACGAATATGGCAAAAGAGTGGTTGTTGTTCCTAATGAAAATGCAAAAGAATTATTAAAAGACGAAAATAGAAAAGACGAAATTTTAATTCTTAGCACAAAATGGGGACAATTAAATTGGGAACAAGAAAATAAGATAATGAATAATGTTAATAAAGTGGATCCCATGACGGGAGATATTCAATTTGATATTTTTCAATTCAGAGATTCAAGAATTAAATCTTGCTTAAAAGAATGGAATTTGAAAGATGATAATAATGAAATAATTCCTGTTAATGATTCTAATATAAATAAATTACCATCTGATATAGTTATCGCTTTAATAAATAGGTACGAAGAAGCTATTAAGGTTGGGCAAGATAAAATGGGAAAATAGCAGAGGCGATCAATGCATTAGCATGTGGTCGCCCCGTTACTGACCCTCCACAAGAAGTCATAGAATTTCTTCTCATCAAGGAATATCAAATGAGTTTAGGAGAAATTAGAGAGACAAAAAGTGCCGATATTGAAATGTTATTAGATATGTTATCTATGTATAATAGATTTAAACAAAATAATAGTAGAAATCAAGAAAAAAATAAAGAAAAACCTAATAGAGTGTATTTATAAAAGGAAAAAAATATGAGAAGAAGTATCTTTGTGAATGAAAATGAAAAAATGAAAATGGAAATAGTAATTGGATATTCTAAAAACGAAAATGTATATTGCGAATTAAAAAAGGATAAAAAAGATATTTTAGAATTTTTGGGCGAAGATATAAACGGAGATATAGAACAATATACAATAGTAGTTAAAAGACCTAATTTTAAAGATATAACTGAAATGTCCAAAGGCACTGTTAGTATGAGTGTAGATGAGGGGTTTAACTTTAATATAGCCGCTTCTAGAATGAAGAAAATGAAACAACTTATTATAGATTGGGATTTCTCTGACGAAAATGGGGAAAAAATTCCTGTTTCAGATGAAAATATAGAAAAACTAAACCCATCTATTGCTAGTTTAATTGGTCAAGAGATAGATCAATTAACTAATTAGTTTTTTGGAAGCCCTTTAGTAAGATATAATAACGGTGTAAAAATGTAAAATGATATAATGGCGTAACATATTACATTGATAGGATTTCCTAATAGATATTGTGTAGAAGGTAATAGACTAGAAATACCCCAAAATATAAAAGTAGTGACTAAGAACCCAAAGATAGAAGAATGTCTATAAATTATAGTGAATATTATCGACATTATAATAAGTTGATACGGAAACTCTGAAGATTCTTTTTCAGACCCTTCTACTACCTTCCTTTCGAATTCTTCATAATTATTGTAAAATTCATAATTAAGTTTTTCAGCTTCTTTAGCGGATTGAAAGGCAAATAGCATCAAGAACCCAAATACTACAACAATCACTATATATATTAGAATTTTACATATTTTCATTTTTTTTTAAACCTTTCTAAGTAATCATATAAAATAATTATATCTTGCTGGAAAATTTTAAATTAAAGGATAATTAGCCTTTTTTAGGGTAATAAAAAGTATAAAAAGACTATAATTTTATTTAATAGAGAATACCTATATGGCAAAAGAAAAAGAAATAGTAAAAGAAGCGATAAAGTATGACATAGAGGCTCATTTAAAGGCCACAGGCTTTAGAGCTGGTGCTAAGCAGATGAAAGCTGTTATGGATAGCTATAAGACCCTTATAAAAGGGGGGAAAGACCAAGAAAAAGCACTTAATATCGCTATGAAAGCTTTTGCTAGAAAAAATAAAAGCATGCTGAAGGTTCATCAAGGCCAAAAGAAGGCTATAGAAGGGGTTAAAAAGAGTCTTATATCATTTAATAGTAGCATTTCAGGAATGGCTAAAAATTTAGCAATGTCTGGAACAACTGGCTTTGCTTTTTTTAATGTTTTAGAAGATATTAATAAAGAGATGATTACCCTTGCAACATCGACCACTGCATACGGTATCAGCCTAGATGATGTTAGAAAATTTTCTGAAGGAGCTTCTAAAAGTTTAAATTTAACTAGAAAAGAAGCTATGAGTTTTTTAAAGACATATAGTGAAGGAATTTTTGGAATTTCTAAAGGCGGAAGCGAAGACAAAATAGCTAAAAATATTAAAAATGTAACAGGATCTAATATAGATGCTATGAATTCTATGATGAGTGCTATTAATGCCGTAAAAAAAATAGCTCCAAGTTTAGATTTTACAGATTTATCTAAAGGGAATATTAAAGGGATTAAGGATCAAATTGTAGCATCTGGTCTATTAGCAGGACTAGATTCTAAGATTATAGCTCAAAATATGGCCTATCTTAATCAAAAACCTATGATGAACGCGGAAGAGGAGAAAAGAGTAAAAACTTTTCAAGCTTTAAAAACTCAAGCAGAAAATGTGGCATACGGATTAGCTAATGCATTTATGCCTATACTAGTAAAAATAGGCGAATGGTTTAAGAATAACGAGCTAACTATGAAAAGCTTATTTAAAGGATTAAGAGGAGCGGTAGAAAACTTAAATCCTTGGTTAAAAACACTAGTTATATCTTTTGGTCTTTTGAAATTTGGAAAATGGGCGGCAGGGGCTCTTACTTTTGCTAAATCGTTTGGGGCTATTAAAATGGCTGCTATGGCAACAAATCCTTATTTACTCGCATCCGCATTAGCTATCGGGGCGGTAACGATAGCATGGGGGAAATATTCAAAGGCAAAAAAGATAGCAGAGGATGCTAAAAAAGAAGCTGCGAAGATGGAAGCTAATGACCCTAATAGAGATAGGTCCCGACAAGTAGATGAGATGAGGGCAATGAGGAAAAAATGGCAAGGGATGAAAGAAGGTTCTAAAGAACAAATGAAATTAAAGGCTAAAGCTGAGGCAATAGAAGATAAATATAGGAATAAAAGAGCATCGGAAAAAGAGGCGAAAAAGAAACCTAAAGATGAAAATAAGTCTTTTGTAGAAGGGATAGCGTTGAAGAAACGTCTTTACGAAGGGACTACAAAGCTTATTGGAGAACAAACAGGATCCTTAGATAGCTTTATAAAAGCACAACAATTCTCAGGGAATATATCTTTAAAAAGTACTAATAAAAGAGTCTCGGCTATCAAAGACAATATTAGTTCTCAATTAAAATTAAATAAAGAACTGCAAGTTGAGAATAATAAAACTATCCAAGCAAATAAAGCTGCATTAAAAGAGGCAAAAACAGATGACGAAAAGAATAGAGCAAGAGTAGCTTTAATAGGTAATCAAGAATTATCTAATAAATTAATAAACGAAGAAAGTACCCTACAAGCTAAGAATTTAGAGATTTCTAATAAAGTCGTTGATATTTATAATATGAGATTAGGTATTTTAGGTAAGGAATCTGGTATTGCAAAGGGTATGGTTTCTTTAATGGATAATTTCGCAATAGGAGTTGGGGCATCAGCGGAAATGAGGATGAATGCCGTTAGTGCAGTCCAAGAAGAGATAAAGATATTAGAAAAACAAAGAAGAGTTCAAAGAAATATCCTATCTCAAGACGCTAATAATGAGGCGGCTAAAAATAAATTATTGGATGTTGAATCTAAGATACTTCAAAAACAACAAGATCAAGCAGGTATGCTTAAAACATTAAGAGATGGTTGGGTTTCTGCTATCGGAGCGATGAATACTGGAGCAGGTAGGTATAGTAAGATAATCATGTCGGCTCAAAAAAATACAGCAGGTTTAGTCTCTATGGGGGCAGAATTATCTGCATTTAGTGGCTCTTATCAAGGAGGATATGCAGGAGGAACTAAATATAGTGCTACTTCTCAGGGAGGTTTTACCGATAAACAATATGGAGTAGGAGGAAGAGAGGGGGGGTTTGCTTATAGAACGAGGATGACGGATGTTGGAGGAGATATTTTCGAAGCTGGTTTAAGGGGAGATATCTCAGGGGCATCTAGAGGTATGGGAAGTATTAATAAAGGAAATATGGGGCAGAGAAGGATGCAAGGAATGGCTATGTCGGACCAAACTTATGCAAGAGGAGTTGCCGGAGAAGGAAGTATAAACAAAGGAGCTTCTGGAGAATTGGAAAAAGTAGGAAGAAATATAGGAAGAAGTTTATTTAAAGGAATAATGGACGTAATAAAAGAGAATTCTCCTGATATTCAACGAAGGAAGGGAGGATATTAAAAACATTTTTAAGGAAATAAGACATGCCTTTTTGTGATCCATTTGGTTTTTTAGCATATAATCCTCAAGATTTAATTCCTGATGGATTTATATTCCCTATATTAAATAAAGAATTATCTAATCCTCCTAGAAATTTATCCAATCCCAGAAAAGGGGTTTCTTATATAGTAGAAAGAGATGAAGATGGCAATACTCTTAGGGTTGTTGAAAAAAGAAAACAATTACCCGCTTCCGCTTTATCAATGGAAGTTTTGGTGGGCAGAAGAGCTACGTCTTCAGGGGGATCCTTATTCTCTCCCGGACAATCCTTTGGAACTCCTTTAGCGACAACGATAGGAGGGCCCTTAACATCTGGTATGATAACAGGAGGATTGGCAACTTCTGTTTCTGAAATATCATTTCAATTGCAAGAATCTGAAACAAAAATTAATATGCCTATATTGATAACTGAAGAAATTTTTGACACAGGTATTATAGAGTTTCCTTTTTGGCCTTTGTCTATTTTCGCGATAGTTAAAGAACAAAAAGAAGTAGATGAAGATGGCAACGAAAAAGAAGTGGGAGGAATACAATTTACAGACGAAGAACTTAGTAAATTAGGAAGTTCAGTCGGGAATCCCTTTTTTAGAATAAATGGATCTACTAGCACTTTAGGCCAATTTGGAGAAAGGCAAGAACCTAGAATTCCCCCTCCTCCTCAGTTTGGGTCCGAAGAAGCTATAACCTCAGGGATAACCCCTAATGAAACAAATATTTTCTTAGAAATAACAAGAGACGATAGACTTTTTAAATTCAGAGCGGATAATAGAGATGTTACTGGCGAAAGGCACATGCCGTTTAAAGTGACTGATACAAGAAGAGATACAACAAGTAAAACAATAAGAATAAATAAAGATTCATTAACAGAAGAAGATATCGGAAAAAATTTATATGCTACTATTAATATAGCTAGAAGAAGGAATATAAGAGAGCTAATAAGACACCAAGGAGATGTTTTTACTACTCCAACTCCAGCGGGAATAGGGACAGTAGAATTTCTACCAATAGGGTATAAGGTAGATGCTTGGAATTATCAATTAGCAGAGTGGGCTGTTCCTGAAAATATTCCTGATATAAATCCTTCTAATGATGATTATAAAATTGATGTTAATCAATTCCCTTTACCAAACGATGAATTGACTCTAGAAGAAAGAATAATAGATGAGAGAGAGAGAGAAGTTCTGAATCAGGGCCCGCTTAGTAATATAGAATCGGTTGAAGGGTGGAGACTGTCGGAGGCTATAACTTTCAGAACTACTGGTTTTTTCGCAGCTGATTATAGAGGAATTTTAAGAGTAATAGTAAGTAGAAAAGAAAGTGATCCTAATAGATTACTTGGAATAGGGGCCGATGCTAGCTTAGAGAGTCCTCTTGTCGAAATTATATTTCCTATTTCTAGCTTTGATTCAACATCTTTAGAATGGTTTGAAGAATATTTAAAAAGCCTATCGTTTTCAGAAGCTACAGGGGCAC
>Ga0233415_10000346_pt1 | contig 22299 bp, 21 predicted proteins | sample Na_anoxic_12_MG_FD_188631 | JGI IMG/M metagenome (GOLD analysis project Ga0233415, IMG submission 188631) | Seawater microbial communities from Saanich Inlet, British Columbia, Canada - Na_anoxic_12_MG | ecosystem: Environmental > Aquatic > Marine > Inlet | place: Canada: British Columbia... | reverse complement strand
CATCAAGTGTTACCACTCTTAAAATACGGCCTTCAAGTTCAAAGGATAACTATTGAGTAATGGGAATTTTTCTATTGACAATTACTGTAAATAAAACTATAAGTCTTGTATTTAATATGGCATAAGATATAATTGTTGATAGGTCTTTCAACTCAGAACTGCTAATTTTAAGGTGCCAAAGGAATGATAAATCCGCATCACTTATCATTTAATAGAGCAAATTAACAAAATTAAATCAATAAAATAACAAAATGGATAAGCCTCCAAAAAAATAATGCGGGGCATCCTTAAAAACTAAGTTGACTAGCGCAGAGGGAAGAGTTAAAGGGTATTCTATGCCAAGATTAACTCGACTAGACGCACCCAGTGTGTTGCATCACACGGAGCAACAATCATCAGTTGATTGAACATTTTTTAGAATTTTAATGGTGCGCTTTACATTGCAGGAGCTTGTTAATCGTTATCTGTTATTAGGGAACGAATAACGAAAACGAATAACGAGAATATTGACAACAGAGTACATATATCGTAATTGATACGCATTGTGTTAAGGATCCAAATATAAAACCTAAAATAAGGAGTAAAAGATATGGCATTAATGACACCGGAGCAGTTTGAAGAAAGTTTAAAAAGCCTGAAGCCAAGGGTCTTTATGAATGGGGAAAGGGTTGAAAATATCCTTACTAATAGGAACACGAGAACAGTTGTAGAGGCCAATAAGGCAAGCTACGAATGGGCCCTTGATCCAAAATACAAGGAGATTATGACATGTCATTCACCCCTCATAAACGATACGGTTAATAGATACACACATGTGAGTACGAGCATTGACGAACTTATCGCAAAGGCCAACGCAGGCACCTTCACCGCTGAAATGCTTGGGACATGCATCTACCGGTGTGTAGGATATGACTCCTTTCACTCCCTGTATGCAACCACCTGGGAAATGGATAAAGAGCTGGGCACCGAATATCACCCCAGGTTTCTTGAATACCTCAAGATGGTACAGTCCAAAGACCTCTCCGTTGCCGGTGCATTAACCGAGCCAAGGGGAAGTAGAAAGGAGAAAACACCTGACTGGCCGGATCCATATCTCTCTTTAAAGATTGTTGATAAAAACAAAGACGGGATAGTGGTGAAGGGTGCAAAGATAAACATTAGCGGGGCATTCGGAAGCCATTATATAAATGTCCTGCCCCAGGCCGCTCATTATAAAGGGGAAGAAGACTATGCAGTTGCATTTGCCACACCAGTCGACGCTGAAGGCATCACCTATATATGCCAATATACCCCCTATTCTGCTGAAAGAGACCAGGTAGATGATTTGGAAGAGCTTGGCAACCCCCTTTACGGGCAAAGGGAAACCTCTATGGTCGTATTTGACAATGTGTTTGTTCCATGGGAGAGGGTATTTCATTGTGGAGAGTATCAATATTCAGTAAAATTTGTTACTAGATTTGCCAAGACCCACCGAATGACATGCGGAGGCACATGCAAGGTAGGGTTTATGAACCAGATCATTGGAGCAGCAAAATTAATCCAGGAATATAAAGGTCTTAATAAGGCTACACATATTAATGAGCAGCTAATGGAAATGGTTGTCCTGAGAGAAACAAGCAGAGCATGTGGGCTTGCAGCAGCTTATAACGGTGTTGAGGAGCCTTTAGGTTCTGGTGTTTATCTTCCTGATGAGCTCATGGGCAATGTATCAAAGCTAAATGTTGCCAACGCCTTCTGGAGAATCATGGCACTTGCCGGAGATATCGGTGGAGGGTTGATAGTGACTCTCCCATCTCTAAAAGAATTAAAAAACCCTGAGACAAAAGACTACGTAAAAGAATACCTCGGCTTTGGTTCAGATGCATCAACTGAAAATATTATGAAGGTTACGAAACTATTACAAAACTGGACCGCCGGACAGCATGGCGTAGGCACATGGCATGGTGCTGGCCCTGTTATGGCTCAAAAGATTATGCTCCAGAGGGTTATTGACTACGAGCATGACAAGTGGATTGTAAAAAGGACATTGAACATAAAGGATTAGTGTTTGTTGGGTTTATTGTGTTTATTGAGTTCATAGGGTTTTAACAAGAAAACTCAAGAAGTATAACGAACTCAATAAACGATTTACTATCTCTGGAGGCAAACCATGAATACATACACCGGACGAAAGAGGGTTAAGGCTGCATTTAAAAGGGAATATGCGGATGTAGTTCCAGCATATCCTATATTAGGTCAATTTACCTCTCAGCTAATTGGCATCTCCATAAAAGAGTTTCTCACAGACAAAGAAAAACTCGCCAAGGCAGAGATTGCCGCCTATGAGAGATACAGGCCCGATATTATTGTAGTCATGGCAAATTTGCTCATGGAGGCCGAGGCCATGGGAAATGAGCTGAAATTTCCAGATGATGGGATGTGTATATCAAAAAAGATGGCCCTCGAGGATAAAGGAAAACTCAACAGCCTCACCATACCAGACCCTTATAAAGATGGACATTTGCCTGATTATCTTGATGCATGCAGGATGATCAAGGATGCGATAACTGATTCGAGCGTTGGGGCAGTTATTGCCGGGCCATGGACTATCGCAATTGCCCTAAGGGGCGCCAGTGAACTGATACGGGATGCAATGAAAGACCCTGCCTATGTTCATGAACTGATGGAGCTGACTACAGAGGTGGCCATCCGTTTCGGGCTGGCAATCCCATCAACTGGAGCAGGTATGAGTTATTCAGAGGCACCAGCTTCAGCCAGCCTCATCTCTCCAAAGATGTACAGGGAGTTTGTACTTCCCTATCACAAAAAGGCAATAGGGAGATTAAAGGAGGAAGGCATTAACTGCACCTTGCATATCTGAGGCTATGCAGATCCCATCCTGGAAGAGATGGTAGAAACTGGTGCAGCGGCAATAAGTGTTGATGAACCCACAAATTTGGCCAAGGCAGTTGAGGTTGCAAGGGGAAAGGCGGTTGTCATTGGTAATGTCAATACCAATCTATTTTTTCTGAGCAAAAAGGAAGATATGGAAAAGGCAGTAAAAAACTGTATTGATATAGGCGCACCTGGGAGCGGGTTTATCCTTGCATCGGGATGTGAAGTTCCAGGGATTGCCCCAGTTGAAAAGGTGCAGTGGTTTATGGATGCTGCCAGAAAATTTGGTAAATACTAATTAGAAGCAGGTTATCTTATGTTTAAATTTGATAAAGAACAGAAGGTTGTTGAGATTGGGGGCGTAAAATTCGGCGGGCAGCCAGGGGAATACCCAACGGTGATTGTCCCATCAATTTTCCAAAAAGGAGATAAGGTCTTTGAGGGAGCAAAGAGAAAGGATGGTTTTAACGAGAAGCGTGCAGAAGATCTCTTGAAAATGACAGACAAACTATCAGCAGAGACTGGGATTCCCTGCATGGCTGATATAGTAGCCAATGCAGGTGCAGAATTTAAGATATATATCGACTTCGTGACAAGTGTAAGCGACATGCCCTTTTGTATTGATGCCTGGGTCATGCAACCCAAGCTGGAAGGGGCAAAATACTGTGCTGACAAGGGAATTCTGGACCGAATGTTTTATAACAGCCTTACCATCTGGGAAAAGGACCTTGAGACCGAGATCAAGGAAATCGCTGATATCGGGGTCAAGCACGTGCTGCTCGTGGCTTTTGATCAGGAAGACCAGATGCCAACTGGTCGTATCACGGGCACGCAGAGGATACTGGATGCGATAGAAAAAGCGGGAGCACAATTTAACAGCACCCTTATTGATACCTCAGCCATGAACGCCCCTGCCGTGGCCTTTTGCTCGGTGGCAAACAGGCTCATAAAGGAAAAATGGGGATTTCCTTGTGCAAGTGCCCCATCAAATGGATCTTATATGTGGAAAGCGGCACGGGAGATGTGGGGATTTAAGGGTTGGTCAGGGGTAGATTCTGCCTTAGATGCTCTGGCGGCGCTCATGTATCATGATATGATTTTCTCGGGTCCTATGGCAGGTTCTCCCAGAATATTCCCTGCTGTTGCTATGGCAAACGCCTTCATGTCAACCCTAACATTTGCTGAGACCAAGGGGCTCCCCACCTCGGAAACTCACCCATTAAATAAGCTTTTTCCAGATTTTGTAGACCAGCTTAAGGCAATGCAGCCCAAGTAAGAGACCGAAGTTTTTCCCTATCCGGTCAAAAAATATCCCGTATCGGGATTTTAATCCGCCAAAGGCGGACAAGTCCACCAGAAACACGGCGGACAAGGGTTAATTACCCGTCCCGCCTGGCGGGACTGCGATGTTGTTCATTTTTTATCCACAAAAATTTTTAACTTAGGAGGGGAAGAATGATGGATATTACCCCAAAAGAAAGGATTAAAAGGTTTTTTGATCGAGAGCCCATTGATGTAATGCCTGTCTTCAGTGGTCAGGGCATGGTAACAATCCAGGCAATAGAAAAGATGGGGGTCCGCTTTGCCCAGATCCATACCTCAGCCGAGTATATGGCCCGTTCTGCCATGACAACAGCAGAGATATTCGGTTTTGATGCTGTTATTGTCCCTTATGATATGTGTACGGTCCCAGAGGCCCTGGGAAGAGGGGCAAGCCTTTATGAAAATGCGGATGGGATACTCTATCCCACTGTACCCTCCAAATGGAAAACACTGGATGAGGTAGAGATAGATTCTGACTTTATGAGTAAAGGCAGGATGCCACTGGTAGATGAGGCTATCAGGATTTTAAAATCCAGCTCTGATGGTAAATTTGCCGTGGGAAGCTGGGTTCTTGGTCCTTTTACAATGGCTGGACAGCTCTTAGAGCTGGATGTACTGCTGAAGGGGCTAAAAAAGGAGAAAGAAAAGGTCGAGCAGTTTCTTTCAAAAATGACAGATCTTGTGATAGAAGTAGCCAGACACTATCAGGAGCTTGGTGTTGACTACATGAATATCCGGGAGATGGGTTCAGGGACAGATATTATTTCTCCAAGGATGTGGAAGACGCTTGTCCTGGATAATCTCCAGAAGGTATTCTCAGCCCTGCGCTCACCCAAGGTACTTCATATCTGTGGATCTACAGATATGATTATTGAGATGATGAACGACTGTGGAGCAGATGCCCTCAGTGTGGATCAGAAGAACAATGTTGCAGAATCCAGGAGAAAGCTTGGAAATGATGTACTGCTTTTAGGTAACTTTGACCCCTATGGGACTATGGTCAAGATGGATGCATCTGAAGCAGAGTCAGTGATAAAAAAATGTATCGATGATGGGGTAGATGCGGTCTGGCCTGGATGCGATCTGTGGCCAGAGGTGAAAAAGGAGAATATTGATGCATATGTGAGGACTGTGCGAGAATACGGTAAAAAGGCCTCACCAGCAGTGGGAAGGATATAAAAAAAATTTAAATAAGTAAATTTGTCTTTAGGGAGGAATCTAACTATGGGAAAAGAAGAACTCAGAAATGAACTCTTAAAGGACCTGAGCGATGCAGTCGTGGATATGGATGAAGACAAGGCAAAAGAAACTTCACAAAGGGTGCTCGATGAGGGTTTGAATGCCTATGATGCGATCATGAATGGGCTCGCCGCTGGCATGGTAATTGTGGGGGATCTCTACGATAAACATGAATACTTTGTGCCTGAGCTCCTTATGTGTGCCGATGCCCTTTATGCAGGCCTGGATTTATTAAAACCTCATATAAAACCAGAAGATTTGGGAGAGAGCGCAAAGGGCCAAGTAGTTATAGGTACAGTTCAGGGCGATGTCCATGATATCGGCAAAAATATTATCAAAATGATGTTCGAGGTTGCAGGTTTTACAGTGCATGATCTTGGCAGGGATGTTCCTTTAGAAAAATTTGTGGAAGAGCAGATGCGTACTGATTCTGATATAGTTGCCCTTTCAGCCATGATGACTACTACAATGATGGGTATGAAAAAGGTGGTGCAGATGATAAAGGAAAAAAATCCTGATGTGGCAATTATGCTGGGGGGTGCACCTGTCACTAAGGATGTCACAGATCTGTTTGGGGCTGATGGCTATGCAGAGTCTGCCGGTAACGCTGTCCAAGAGGCCATTAAGATGATTAGCCGATTGAGGGAAATACAAAAGTAATATTGACTATTGACAATTGATTATTGCCTATTGAAGCTCAAAGATTTTAAATTAAAAATCTATTTTAAATCATAAAAGGAGTTTGCTTAATGGATGAAGTTGAAAAATCCAAAATCATCTTTCAGCCCTCTGGCCGAAGAGGAGAAGTGGAAAAAGGTGTGACCATCATCGAGGCCTCAAGGCAATTGGGCGTAGATATTGAGAGCCTATGCGGTGAAAAAAAGGTCTGTGGCAAGTGCAAGATACGAATAGAGGAGGGCTTTTTCGAGAAATACGGCATCCAATCAAGCAAAGATCATGCAGGTGGGTGGCTTGTAGAGGAAGAGAAGTTCATCAATAGAGAGCAAAGGGAGGCTGGTTACCGTCTGGGTTGCTGTGCAAGGGTTGAAGGAGACCTCCTGGTCTTTGTGCCTGAGGAATCGAGGGCCGGTAAGCAGGTGGTGAGTAAGGCAGCACGTGATATCCATATTGAATGGAACCCTGCAGTCGAATATTATTATGTTGAGTTATCAGAGCCCACCATCCAAGAACCCACTGGTGATCTGGAACGTATTTCAGAAGAACTCAATCACAAATACGGCCTAAAAAATCTGGATATTGACTATTTGACATTACAAAATCTTTCAAATCAACTCCGCAAAGGCAAGTGGAAGGTAACAGTAGCCATTTGGATGAATGAAGAGATATTACAGGTTTTGCCAGGCAAGCTAAAGAACTACTATGGACTGGCAGTCGATGTGGGAACCACCACGGTGGCTGCCTATTTATGCAATATTGCTACTATGGAGGTATTGGATACTGTTTCCATGATGAACCCCCAGTGCAAGTATGGTGAAGATGTGATGAGTCGAATCACCTATCATATGATGCATGAGGATGGTCTTGCCAAGATGAGTGCTGACATTATTGAGGGCATAAATAGCCTGGTCACTCAGGCCTGTGAGCACACGCACCCACCCAAGAAAGGTAACAAAAATAATGGGAGTGACAACAAGGAGGAGGATGAAAAGATCGTACAGGATAAACCATATCCTTGCCTTACACCCAACGATATTATCGACATGACAATAGTAGGTAATACAGCCATGCACCATATCTTGTTGAAGCTCAACCCAGAGTATATGGGAATTGCCCCTTTCCCCCCAGTAGTCCATAAAAGTATGGACATCAAGTCCAGGGACCTCGGCATTCTAATAAATGAGTCTGCCTATGTGCACATCTTACCCAATGAGGCCGGATTTGTAGGGGCAGATAATGTGGGAGTACTAATCGCAGAAGAGCCTTACAAAAAAGAAGAGGTTCAGCTTATTATAGATATTGGGACAAACGGTGAACTTGTACTTGGAAACAAGGAAAAACTTATCTCCTCATCATGTGCTACTGGCCCTGCCTTTGAAGGAGCACAGCTTGCATTTGGGATGAGGGCTGCGCCTGGAGCTATTGAGCGCATCAAGATCAATACCGAGACTCACGATGTGGATTACAAGGTGATTGGGAGGAATGCCTGGAGAAGTTACTCAGAGGCAAAAGAGATGGAGGCAAAAGGCATTTGTGGCTCAGGTATCCTGGATGTGTTGGGAGAGCTCTACCGTTCTGGAGTGATCCTTAAAAGCGGGAGATTTAACCCGAACCAGAAGAACAGTCGTTGTCGGAAGAATTCTGACAATAATCAGCCAGAGTTTGTCATTGCCTGGGCTAATGAAACAACTATTGCCAAGGATATAGTTATCACCCAAAAAGACGTTCGACAGATTCAGCTGGCCAAAGGTGCACTCTACTGCGGATGTAAACTGATGATGAAGAGAATGGGCATAGACAAGGTAGACAGAGTGAAGATAGCAGGGGCCTTCGGCACCCATGTGGATAGGGAAAAGGCATTGATAATGGGGCTTTTTCCTGACTGTGAGATAGAGAAAATTATCTCAATAGGGAATGCTGCTGGTGATGGGGCAAGGGCAGCACTTCTCAACCGGGAAAAACGTGAGGAGGCCAATTGGGTCTCAAGGAATGTGGAATACATTGAACTGACCGTGGAAAAGGACTTTCAGCAGGAGTTCATGGAAGCCATGCAGATACCCCACATGAAGGACCAGTTTGAACACCTTAAAGGGATAGTTCCTGATGAAATCCTCAATCAGTAGTTGGATTTATTATATTACCTATTATAAACTCTCTAAAATCGATTAATATTCTATTCCTCTTCTAGCCTGAATCCCTTTGTGAAATGGGTGTTTTATTTCCCTCATCTCAAATACAGTGGAAGCGTGCTCTTCCATCTCCGGGTGGGCATTCCTGCCACTTAATATTAAATGCAGATCCTTCGGTTTTAAAAACATCATCTCTCGTACCCTGTCTGGATGAACAAGGCCCAAATGGGTTGCTATATTAATCTCATCTAATACAACTAAGCGATCCTTGAGAGAAAATATCTCTCTTAAAGAGGCCTCCCAGGCGCCTCTGGCAGCCTCTATATGTTTTTTTGATGGCTTAGATGATCCAAAGATAAATCCTTCACCCATGGTCTTAATCTCGAGATTTGGAAATTTTTTAATAGCAATAACCTCTCCATAGGCCCTGGGTGATTTGATAAACTGTAATACACTTGACTGGATTCCATTAGCTGCAAAAAACATGGCCCTTCCCAGGCAATAGGTAGTCTTTCCCTTACCGTTTCCAGTAATTACCCCAACACATCCCTCCTGGTTGCTGCCATCGATCTTCCATGAGACTTCCTCTTTCTTGTGCTCAACCATCTCTGTTACAAGATCTGCCTGTTCAATAACCTCAGCCCTCGCATTACTGCCAGTCAAGACCAATTCCACATTGGTTGGTTTTTTTTCTATAAGGTCAATGACAGTGCTCACAGAAATAATGCCCATATCAACCAGTTGGTTAATATCCTCAAGGATAATAATATCAAAGGTACCACTAAAAATTATATCCTGAACATGCTCAATGGATTTATTAATCTTATCTATGTCACTATTATGCAAGTTTCCATCAGGAGCTACATATTCTAATCGTAAGCGTTCAACCACCACGTGAGGCTTAAGAAAGGAAAGTGCCCTATCCTCTGTGTCTATAAAGGGATGGGGAACAAAGCCCATTATAAAGGTGCGCAGATTTTGCCCTGTGGCCCTAAGACTAAGACCTATGTGTGAAAGATTAATCTGCCCTGTTTTTCCTGTATAAACTTGAACTAATCCTTGTTTCAGCATCTGTTTACCTATTCTCTTTCCAACGTTCGCACATTACTGCTCGCCTTACTTGCTCCCTGATCTATAAATACCTATCGCTTACAAGTAAAGAATCCAGGCCCAGAGAACCTGGCTTTGATTTATCCGCCAAAAGAATGGCCGATAAATCCCCAGAGGGGATTCGTTATGCCTGTCATCTCAGTGTTTTTTGGGATAATGGAGTGATGGCCCGCCCTGGTGCGACTCACTTAGAAAGTATTATTATCATTGTAATAGCTCTTAAGCAAAATATAAAATAAATATGCTTTGTAAATCAGGTCTGGGCCAGGGAGTAATGGAGTAATGCTAAAAGCAAAACAGAAAAACATCATAATCTTCTGTTTTTATTCCAGTACTCCCCCGCTGACAGCGGGATCTTTGACAGTTCTCCAATACTCCAAGCTCCCGTGTTGTATTTCCAGGCATAGCCAAAGAAGTCTGACCTTGCTCAGAGAGCAGGGTTTTTTCTGTTAGAATAAACTATATGACCATAAGGAAAAAATCTATAACATTTTCTTTACTAAGACACAATTCTTTAACCCATAGATTGACAGAAACATTTTAATTAGTTAAAAGATGGAGCAATTAAGGTATTTTGGATTGCGAATTTAGGATTTTGGATTTAGGTTGTACATTAAATTAAACTATCTTTAAGGGATGCTAATTCGAGAGATTTGAAATTATTTATTTGAATATCTATAGATCTTTAACCTTAGAAATGGACACTTAATGAAAAAAGAGGGCGGTCTCGGTCTGATCCAAATATATACAGGCAAAGGAAAGGGAAAGACAACCGCTGCCCTTGGGCTCGCTGTGAGGGCTGTCGGACATAATTTCAAGGTTGCTATTATTCACTTTATGAAGATATGGGATTATGGAGAAGTAAAAAGTCTTAGAAAGCTTGGGATCGATCTTTTTCGATATGGAACAACAGAGCTTATTGACCCCAAAAATCCATCGCCTATAGACTATGAGGAAGCCAATAAGGCACTACTGAAGGCAGAAAAGGTTATTGAAAAAAGTGACTACGATATCCTTATTTTAGATGAAATCAATGTGGCTATTGATTTTAACCTGATTCCATTGAAAAGGGTAATTGATCTTATCGATAAAAAACCAAATAAGCTCGAATTGGTTCTTACTGGACGAAACTGTCCTCAGGAACTCATTGAAAGGGCTGACCTTGTTTCATTTATAAATGAGATCAAGCATCCTTATCAAAAGGGAATAGAGACAAGGAAAGGGATTGAGTTTTAATTAAAGGAGGCCAGGTTACATGTTCATCACGTTAATGAGAAAGCACACGAAAGGTATTTTGGTTAAGGTAATGGTTGGCCTTATCGCCGTTGTCTTTGTTTTTTGGGGTGTCTATGCAATCCGGGAAAAGCCTGGCTCAAAGATTGCGTATGTAAATGGCGATTTAATCACAGGGTTGGAATATGAGGCAAAATATCGGGAGATGCTCGATGCACTGCAAAAACAATATAAAGAGTACTGGAATGATTCTCTTATCAAGGCATTTCAAATCAAGCAAAGGGCCCTAAACAGCCTGATAGATAAGAGATTAATCAGCCAGGAGTCTAATAGAATCGGCCTTGGGGTTACAGATGATGAGGTAGCGAATGCTATTTTTGCCTACCCTGCATTTCAGATAAATGGCGAGTTTGATGAGGGAAGGTATAGGTCTCTTTTAGGTTATAACAGAATGGAGCCAGCGGACTTTGAATCAACAATAAAATTAGAGTTGTTGGGCAAAAAAATCCAAAACTTTATCAAATGCTTTTTCCCACTCACAGATATGGAGATTATGGATTATTACACCTATCAAAAGGAAAAGGTTAATATTAGTTTTGTCCTTTTCAATCCCAGTGACTTTAAAGGAAAAACAGAGGTAAAACAAGATGAGAAAGAGGCCTATTTTGAGGCAAACAAGGAGAAATATCGGATTCCAGAAAAGATAAAAATAGCCTCTCTTGTCCTTACTCCATCTGATTTCTTAGACAAGGTAACCATTTCAGAAAAAGAAATATCAGATTTCTATGAATTAAATCAAGAAAGCTTTAAAAATCCGAAAAAGATTAAAGCAAGGCATATCCTTCTTGAGGTATCGCCTGATGCATCGGAATCAAAAGAGACAGAGACAAAAGAGAAAGCGCTTTCTCTATTAAAAAGGCTAAAGGATGGTGAAGATTTTGCAGCACTGGCAAAAAAATACTCTCAAGATCCTGCTGCATCAAAAGGAGGTGACCTTGGGTATTTTACGCGAGGTCAAATGGCTAAACCCTTTGAAAAACTTGCCTTTAGCCTTAAAAAGGGAGAATTAGGTGGACCAGTAAAAACCCAATTTGGCTGGCATATAATTCAGGTAGATGATATCAAAGATGCTACTATTAAAAGCTTCTCTGAGGTTCAAAATCAAATAGTAACCACAATAAAAAATGATATAAGTAAGGAAATAGCACATGAAAGGGCTCTCACCTTGATGGATCAGATGCCCTATGACATTAATTTAGCTACGTATGCAGCTCAACTTGGTCTTACAGCAAAGGAAAGTGATTATTTTTCTAAAAAAGGGGCCATTCCAGGGCTGGGAGGGGATGAAAGGCTTACAAAATCTATATACTCCTTAGAAAAGGGGGAGACAAGTGAGATCATAGAACATAAGGATAAATTTTATATCATCCAGGTGGTTGACAATAAAAATTCTCATATTCCAAAAATGAGTGAAGTCTCTGTTCAATTACAGAAAGATTTTGTAGGTCACCTATCTCTTATTGCAGCAAAAAGGGAGGCGGAAAGCTATCTTGAGAAATTAAAAGGGGGTGCTGATTGGTTTAAGCTGGCTAAAGATAAAGGATTAAAAACAGACGAAACAGGCTTTTTTACCAGGAGAGAGAATATCCAAAAAATTGGTTACTCACCATTGCTATCTGAGGTCACCTTTTCCCTCTCATCTCAAAAGAGATATCCAGATGATGTCTTTGAGATAAATAATAACGTTTACATAATTAGATGGCTTTCAAAAGAAGACATACATATGAAAGATTTTGATAAAGAAAAGAAATCTTTTAAACAAATGCTTGCTCTAACAAAAGACAGGAGAATATTTAATGCCTGGCTTCAATCCATAAAAGAAAAGTCAGAGATAAAAATTGTTACCCCAATTGAGTAAAAATACCCCAATTGTTGGAAATTTTTCCTTGACATAATTCAAAAATAAATGTTGTAACTACCCAGATTCAAAGTTCCAATACCGTGAACCTGACAACCTTCTAAGTTACTAAATGTTTATCTTCAATATAATTTGAACGTCATAGTGAATAAGAAAAGGAGAAATAAAAGGTGAAATCTCTAAAAAATGCACTAATGATTTTCATTACTTTGTTACTTGCACTTATGGTCAGTCCTGCTAACACCCAGGCAAAAGATGTGGTTGAGAGCTCCTATCACGGGCAACTTGGAAGAAGCCCGGCACTCGGTGGCTGGGGTAATGGCTTGGGGATGATGGAAAAGTGGTGTGCACTCCCTAACTTTAGCTTTGAAAAACAGGGAAGAATAAAGGGGTGGAAAAAACAATGTGGTAAATGCCACACCTCCACCTATAGAGATCCTGCAACTGGAAAGACCGATTGTCGGCTCTGCCATGAGACCAAGGATGGCAAAGGGGAGCCAACAATAGCCAAATGCATGAAGTGTCATGTGAAGGATATGGCCAAAAGAGGGGATATATTTGATGAAGAACATGATATTCATATTGCAATGGGAATGAGCTGCCAGGATTGTCATGAGAGATTATCAGATTCCCATAGCGATCACCAGTTTGCCAAAGGATATGCCATTGATACCTCAGAGGCAACAATGAAGGGGACCCTTTCCTGTACCAAATGCCACGAAGAAAAGCCCCATGGCAGCGTTGATGAGGGTGAAATCCTCGACAGCAGGCATGTTAATAAAATAGCATGCGTCACCTGTCATACGGGAAAAAGGCCGGGAAAGGCCTTGAGAAGCAGAAGCTGGAATAAATTTACAAAGGATGGAAAACCGGTCACAAAAAAGAGGGCACCTGGATGGATACCGACACATAAATGGTATACGGGAAAGAAATTGGGTCATCTGCCTATTTTAGGATCAACCGACCTCATGGCCAAAATCTACCCATTTAACGTGATTAAAGCAACATGGTTTATCGAAAAAGGCGATGCTACGCTTGATGATATTATTATTGTCCCTGAGGTAAAGGCAGCAGATGCCAATAAAGACAGGGTTACTACGGTTGAGGAGATGCGAAAATATGAGAAAGGAAAATACAAAGATGCTACACTGGTTACCAAAGAGATGAATTTCAACGTAACGCACTCTGTTGTTCCAAGTGACCAGGCCTTTACCTGCTTTGATTGCCATGGAAAAAAAGGCTATGTTCTTAACTGGAAGGAGCTCGGCTATGATAAGGACCCGCTTTAGTAGGGGCATTTGTCAACACCAGAAAACTCAAGAGCCCTCCCTCTTTTAGAGCGGAGGGCATTTTTATATGATAATGAACTACCCCGCCGCAAGCAGCGGGGTATCATCAAAAAAGCATCGAACGCCCCAAGGGGCGGGGAATTAGACCCGTAGAGATTAAAAAAGATACAATGTCCGTTGAATGTAGTCAGTTGTTTGTAGTAATAAAGAGAAAGAAATATGGCAGTCTATGATTATTTGTTCAATCGTAAAAAACCTTGCTAAGCTTAAACAGCTGTGGCTTTGGATAAAAAGGTTTTTTTACAACAGACCACGGACAAATAACAACTGACATTTCCGAAAAGGGAGGCATTATGGGAACGAAGGAAAGTGTTGGTAAGGTGTTAACAAAGGCAGTGAGAATCTTGCCGGGAATCGGCTCTTACCAGGATAAGGAATCTCTCAGGGAGAGCGATAAAAAACTAAGAGATCATATCAGCACTCAATTATCTTATTGCATGGAAACTATTGAAAGGCTGAAGACAGATATCTCTCGAAAAAGGTCATTATCATTCATTAAAGATCTTGATGACATATCACGGCAGATAGATACATTATCTCGAACCATTACCTTTGCCGCCAGGGGATACAGTGGCGTATTTGACTCAATCTCCATAGGTGAAAAGGTTCTTTCAAATTTATTTGAATTTGATCAATCTTTTAAGGAAGATGTGGACCTTCTGGACTCATTAGTAGTAAAATTATCAAAGAAGAACAAGGAGCTCGACTCTATAATGCTGGATGAGGTGCGGGATTTTGTTTTAAAAATTGAAAAACGGATTAATGAGCGAGAAAAACTTTTAAAGGGTCCATCCAATTAAGGATAGTGTCAGTCGTTGGTTGTCAAATGTCCTTAGCAATAAAGATAAAGAAAGATGGTAGTAGATGCTTATTAGTGCAATTGGAAAAAGGCCCACGACTCTTTGATAGTTGTGGCTCTGGATTGAACGATTTTTTTCAACGGACCGCAGACAACTGACAACGGACACTATATCATTAGATATAGGAGGCTATTATGGTATTTATGGAAATCTTGGAATGGTTTGATGAGACCGGACAGGAGATGGTTCATAGAATTCCTGAAAAGGGCTCTGCTGACATCAAATTTGGTGCACAATTAGTTGTGAGGGAAAATCAGTCCGCCATATTCTTCAGAGATGGTAAGGGACTTGATCTATTAGGGCCCGGTAGGCACACGCTTTCCACCCTTAACCTTCCTATAGTAACCAGGGTCCTGAGTCTCCCTTTTGGCTTCAAGAGCCCATTTCGGGCCGAGGTCTACTTTGTCAATCTGAAAAGCTTTGTCAATGTCAAGTGGGGAACAAAAGAACCGGTAGCCTTCAGGGATAGCGAGCTGGGTTTGGTCAGGCTCAGGGCCTTTGGTGCATATGCAATGAGGATTGTTCAGCCGCTCCTTTTCATAAATACCCTAGTTGGGACCCAGGGTGTCTATAATACTGAGCAGGCGGGTGATTACCTCAAGGAGATCATTGTCTCCAGATTTAATGACATGATTGGAGAGATACTGGATACTATCCTTAATCTACCAAAATATTATGATGAACTCGGGGTTGCGCTCAAGGCGAGGGTTCAGGAGGACTTTGGAAAATTTGGTATCCATCTTGAGGATCTCTTTATCAATTCCATCACACCACCTGCTGAGGTTCAGAAAATGATCGACGAAAAGAGTGGTATGGGCGCTGTAGGAGATCTGGATAAGTTCATGAAATTCAAGGCGGCCAAGGCCATGGGTGATGCAGCCAGGCAGTCAGGTAATGGCGGATCTGCTGGCACAGGTATGGGTCTTGGTCTTGGTGCCGGCCTGGGTATGATGATGCCAGGCATCCTTCAGCAGTCTATACAGGCAACAGCAACGGGTAAGACTCCAACAATAACCTGTCCTAAATGCCAGGCCCAGATTGATGCCAATGTGCGTTTCTGCCCCCAGTGTGGTCACCAGATCATTAGGGAAAACACCTGCCCCCAGTGTGGGAAAAATCTTCCTACCAAGGCAAAATTCTGTATGTTCTGTGGCACAAAGGTAGAAAAGATCAAGGCTAAATGTCCCCATTGCGGGCATGAGATTCTCCCTGGTTCTATATTTTGTAATAATTGTGGAGAGAAGATTACGTAATCTTTTGAAACTTGAAACTCGAAACTTGAAACTGGAAACGCGCAACAAGTAACCAAAAACGAGTAACGAATATCCACATGAACATCGCTATTACGTGCCCTCAATGTGGTGCTGAGGTTGAACTTGCCGAGGAGGATACCGTTTTTAAGTGCCTCTATTGCGGCTCAATACTTAAACCTACAGGTCGAAACCGAGTTCAGTCCTTTTTTATCCTACCCAAGGAGACTGCCCATAAGATAGGAACAGCCCTCCTTCGTGCCTTAAAAGTCAAAAATTCAAAAGATCTACACATAGTCGAGCACTATCTCTTTTACGCCCCCTACTGGCGAGTGAATGGTATGCTTTTTCAGTGGGTCTTTGGCAAAAAGTATTTTAAAAGTCCTGGTGGACAAAAGGCATGGGAAAATTTCAAAAAACTAAGGGCGACCCCATGGTTTCGCACATTTCCTGCCTTTGATTCTTCAAAATGGGGCCTCTTCTCCCTTGGTCTCAGGGCCCAAGTACTCAAGATATGGCCCTTTAATAAACAAAAAATGGGTAAAGACCCCCTCCTTATAAAGCAAACTATTTCTTTTAAGGAAGCTGTTGACCATGCTCAAAATTCCATTATAAGTCAAAGAAGTAGTGTTTCCACCGAAGTGCAGATGCTCAACTCAGAGCTGATAGGTGAGCGCTATTCTTTGCTCTATTTTCCATTTTACTCCTACACCCTCACAAATAATGGAAAAAAATCCTCGCTCATTGTCGACGCCTTTTCCCACAAGGTTATTAAAGGTAACGTGGATATTGACGAACTTAAGAGAAACTCATCTGGAGACAAAATTCCCTATAAGCCGTTGAATTTTATCTCCTTTAAGTGCCCTAATTGCGGCTGGGACTTCCCCTTCACGCCTCATGCGCTCATTCATGTCTGCAAAACCTGCGGCCGTGCCTGGCAGGAAAAAGGAGGCAATTATGTGCCTGTACCATATAGAATATCTTTGAAGGATGATTCCATAAAGACACAGTGGAAATATCTGGCCTTCTGGCGACTGACAGGGATTATTAAAGCACAGGAGAAGGAATACAAAACACTCAAGGAATTTTATGAACTCTTTCCCCTGCCCAAGGTTTTGGACGAAGAGGCAATAAAGAAGAGAAATATCTCCTTTTATATACCTGCTATTAAAATAAAGAATGTGAGGATGGTTGATAAATTTTCAGCCCAACTAACACTCGCTCAGCCTCAATTTACCGAAAGTGAAATCGACACAATTGAAGACCTTGATCTATCAGATGTATGGTTGCCTTTAAAAGAGGCAAAAGAGATGGCACATGTTCTTCTCTACTCAATGACAAAGAAGGAGCACAAAAAGACAAAGAATGTTGTAAAAGATGCCCAGATACATTTTACAAATGCAAGACTTTTATGGATCCCTTTTATGGAGAAAGGTATTTACCTAAGGGAATCCCAAACAGATTTTGCCCTGCAAAAGAACGCCCTTGATCTCACTTAGTTATTCAGAAAACTGCCAATAGTATATGGAGGTGCGCCTTATGAGATCAATTTAACAAACTGGTCCCTTATACGAGGCAACACAAAGCACATAAAATACATAAGGAGCCATTTATGCCGAAGAAAGAATTTTTACCACTTACAGATTATCGTGAATATCCCGTTGAGGAAATGAAACAACGCTCATCAGAATTTTATACAGAAATGAAGCGGCGACGAACAGTTCGTCAGTTTTCGGATCGGCCCGTACCTCGTGATATTATCGAAGACTGTATATGTACAGCTTCAACAGCACCCAGTGGTGCCAACATGCAGCCATGGAGTTTTGTTATTGTGTCTGACCATGCTGTTAAACGACAGATCCGTGCAGCTGCTGAAAAAGTTGAGTGCGAATTTTATGAAAGCGATTCAACTCGAACGTGGGTTAAGGCCCTTGATCATTTGGGCACCGATCAGAACAAACCTTTTTTGGAGACTGCTCCCTACTTAATTGTCATTTTTTCCCAGCGCTATAGCTTTTTGTCGAACGGCGGAAAAAAGAAACACTACTATGTAATTGAATCAGTAGGCATTGCAACAGGTATGCTTGTTGCAGCATTACACCATGCGGGTCTTGTTTCATTAACTTATACGCCCATCAAGATGAAGTTTTTGAACAAAATTCTGTCTCGACCCTCAAATGAAAAACCGTTTATGATCCTTGTTGTCGGGTATCCGGCTGAAGATACCGTTCTTCCAGCAATTCGTAAAAAAGCGCTGGAAGATATTGCCATATTTATTTAGGCAAACCATATCCTTTAGTGCATATCATTGGCATCGAGAAGGACTCTGGAGATCTCACGCCTCTCATGCAGTCGTTAGCTAGTGCCCATCCATAAACGTTAACCATTTGAAATAAATGAGAAAAAGTGCATTTTAAAGTGGACAAATTCTTCGCTAAATAGTAATAAAAGAAGTGTAGTCAAATTACCACCGCCAGAGGCGGTGGCTTGATTATATTAGTCCTGAAAGGTACCTCTCGTTCGAATCTACTATTTGAATATGTTTAGTTGCTTTTGTTCGATCTCTTTTTCCTTCTTTTCTTGCCACTTCACATATTCTCTAATCTTTTGCTCATTCAGACCTACCGTACTTACACAATATCCTCTGGCCCATAGGTGCCGGCCCCAATACCTCTTTCCTAACTTCTCATATCTTTGAAACAACCTTAAGGACAACTTCCCTTTCAGAAATCCCATCACAGAAGATACAGCATACTTCGGTGGGATGGCACCAGATGAATATGATCAAGCTGTACATTCAATTCCAGTACTTCCACTAATTCCTTCTGGTGGCACAAGATAATTGCCTGTTGTTTAGTATATTCAGCTATATCATCTTTAAATATTCTGAATCGATATTTTGGACAAATTACAACGTGGTATTTACATTCATATATCGTATGTGATAGTTTCTTAAATTGTTTACTCATTTTGTACCTCCCTGCTTTAGGGGCACCTTTCAGGGAGGTACATCTTATCTAATTACTCCAACGGTAAAACCTTTTTATGGTACCACTACCAGAGGTAGTGGTTTAAGCCGATTAATTAACTATAAAGGTAAATATGTTAGGAAAAAATGTTGAATTTTTATTATTATTGCTTTTTTTACTTCTTATACAGTTTAATTTATTTGCTCAAACAAAACGTGAAAAAGCTACTTTTGCTGGTGGCTGTTTTTGGTGTATGGTACATCCTTTCGAAAGACTACAGGGTGTTTTAGAGGTTATATCAGGTTATATAGGTGGGCATAAAGATAACCCAACATATGAAGAGGTTTCATCAGGATTAACTGGTCATTTAGAAGGTATTCAAATCATATATGATCCATCCAAAATAACTTATTCAGAACTTCTTGGTGTATTTTGGAAACAAATAGATCCAACTGATCCAGGTGGCCAATTTGTTGACCGGGGTTCACAATACAGAACAGCTATTTTTTATCATAATGAAGAACAAAAACATTTAGCAGAGATGTCAAAAGAACAATTAAATAAATCTGGAAAATACGAGAAACCAATCGTTACAGAAATCATTAAAGCTACTCAATTTTATAAAGCAGAGAAATATCATCAAAACTACGATAAGCAATGTCCAATACAATATAAAGCCTATAGACAAGGTTCAGGTCGTGATCAATACCTAGAAAAGATATGGGGTATAAAAATTGGCGCTAACCTTACATACAACTATAAGATGTTTAAAAAACCAACTAACGAGGAACTAAGAAAAAAATTAACCCCATTACAATACAGAGTCACACAAAAAAATGGCACAGAAAGACCATTTGAAAATGAATTCTGGGATAATAAAAAAGAGGGGATCTATGTTGATATTGTCTCCAGTGAACCTCTTTTTAGCTCGCTTGACAAGTATGATTCTAAAACGGGATGGCCAAGTTTTACGAAACCACTTGATCCAGAAAATATTGTAGAAGTTGAAGACAGAAGCCTCTTTATGGTGAGGATAGAGGTAAGAAGTAAACATGCTGATTCTCACTTGGGGCACGTATTTAATGATGGACCCTTGCCGACAGCACTTCGCTATTGCATAAACTCCGCTGCTCTTCGTTTCATTCCAAAAGAGGATTTAGAAAAAGAAGGGTATGGCAAATATATAAAACTTTTTGAAAAATAGTATAATACCTCAACACTGCATCTAAAATCTTTAATGTTAAGCGGCCTGTTTTAAATTTGTTATAATCATGTGCCAATGTCAAAGTCTAAGCTACTTAATGCCTTAATGAACGGCCGACCCGTCTTCTTTCAAGAATTCCTGAAATACCCTCTTCAGATCGGGTCTATAATTCCTAATTCTCGCTTCCTTGAACACCAGGTTGTTGAGGCCACCAGGCTCCGTTCAGCCAAAACCATAGTAGAGCTGGGTCCTGGAACTGGAAGCACGACCCGAGCGATACTGCGTGCAATGGCGCGGCACGGCAAACTGCTAAGCATCGAAATCGATCCAAATTTTCACGCCTTGTTAAGATGCATAGAGGACGATCGACTAATTGCTCATCTCGGTAACGCTCACGAGCTGAAAGAAATCATTTAACAACCACCCCTAAAAGGAGTGGAATAAAAGGTGACCCTAAAAGAGTAAAATTTACTGCCATAGTTTGAGTTGATCTATGCGTTTATCTTTTTCCAATTGCCATCTTACATACTTTCTAATTTCTTTTTCATTAAGACCTATGGTACTCACACAGTACCCTTCTGCCCAAAAGTGTCTACCCCAGTACCGTTTCTTGAGTTTAAGGTGCTTATCGAAAATCTTGATAGCGCATTTACCCTTCAAGAAACCAACCATCTCATCATGAAAAGGTATTCTTTTTATGTAAATGAAAATCACCCACTTATCTGCATAGCAAAGCTGGGATCCACCAGTAAAACTGGTGGATTATGGGTTTTATTTAACCCCGTAGCAGAGCTACGAGGAATTCTTTTGATTAAAAGAGAAAGTAGCATGACAGAATTTGCACGTCGATTAATAAAAAATATGAATTGAGGAAGAGTTATAAATTCTAAGTTTTAATAACTTCTCAAGGAGGCAATTATGGGAGAGCAAAAACAGACAGCATTAGTAACAGGGGCAAGTAGTGGAATGGGCAAGGAGACGGCCATTAAATTGGCAGAAAAAGATTTCCAGGTGATAGCTGCAGCGAGACGGATAGATCGTCTCAATGAACTGGCAGAGCAATTTCAGAATATCACTCCCATACAGGTAGATCTTTCAGAGCCTGAGGACACAGAGACATTCTGCCGCTACATTTCAGGCCTGCCAAAGCCTGTTTCCGTGCTCATAAACAATGCCGGGTACAGCATACGGGGTGCGCTGGAGGATGTCTCTATGGATGCCATCAAACGAATATTCGCGGTTAACCTGTTCGCACTTATCCGCATTACACAGGCCTGCTTACCTGGAATGCGTAATTTGAGAAAAGGGACCATTGTGAATCTCAGCTCCATCGCCGGAAAATTCGCCTTTCCTGGGAGCGGGGTCTATGCAGCAACAAAGTATGCAGTGGAAGGCATCACTGATGCATTACGTATGGAATTAGCTCCATTTGGGATAAGGGTAGTGGCCATTCGCCCTGGACCCATTGCGACTGAATTTAATGAAGTTGGCAATAAATTGACAGGTGACCTCATGGCCAGAACTCATCCGGATTATACACCGATCTATCAGACCGCAGGAGCAGCAACAGGAAAGATATTCGCCAATTTGTCTATTCCCGGCCCCGATCTCATTGCCGATTGTATTTTACAGGCCGTTCTCTCGGATTCCCCAAAGGCGGTCTATTCTGCCGGGCCTTTAAGTGATGATTTCCTCGAAAAACGCGCCAATCTTGATGACAATGCATTTCATCGATTCATGATGGAGAAGTTTGACTTAATGGGCTTACAGGTCTGATTAACAAAGCCATGCAGAAATCCTTATTAGGAACAATTTAGCCTGATGTCTGCAAAGGGGGTAGCCCTTGACATTGGACATTTAATACATACCCAGCTGGTGAAGGTTGAGTGGATATATCTACAGCAGGTGAATAGGACGATTCTTTTAAAGAAGGAACCCTATTTCAGAAAAGCTCTATTTCGGTTGACTTGTGAAATAAGTATTGCTATGGATACAATGTAGATTGCAGCACTATTTTATGGTGAAAAATTATTTGATGGAAGAATTTTTTCAAAAATTAAGCTTTTCAACTCCTCAGTACCACAAACACACCACGACCACCCTATATGCCTTCCTTAAGAGGAAATGTACTTCTATATAAAGATTGTAGCCATTATTATCTTA
>Ga0233415_10000345_pt1 | contig 22341 bp, 17 predicted proteins | sample Na_anoxic_12_MG_FD_188631 | JGI IMG/M metagenome (GOLD analysis project Ga0233415, IMG submission 188631) | Seawater microbial communities from Saanich Inlet, British Columbia, Canada - Na_anoxic_12_MG | ecosystem: Environmental > Aquatic > Marine > Inlet | place: Canada: British Columbia... | reverse complement strand
CACTATCTTCCCCCATCAATCGGCTATAATGATATTGGGTCTTATCATGTCTTCGTGGGCAGCGCAATCTATACCTATTTATGGGATTGCTACATCATTGTCCGCAATCTCATTTGTAACTGATTACCAGTTAGCAGACAAGGCCACCAAAGTTATTCAGGATTTATTCCAAATGCCTAAAGATCATGCACCAATAAAACCTGAGATCCGTTACCACCAGAGTGATATAGTCAAGGAAGATTAGATTTCATGGAGACAATTGCTGTTTACTGGGAATCCCGGATCAAGACATATGGGTTTCAAAGAATACATGACTTAGCCCTTATTGAATTTTCTTGCCCCCCCTCTGACATCAAATCCCTGGGAAAAATCTTTTCTCAAGATTATCTTGAAATCCTGAGGCCAAAATTCATAATAGCCCAGGCGTCAGTTCATAAAATCTCTTTTGTTTTTTGCCTCCCTAATAAAGAAGGTAAGGATTTCCATGCAACTCTAAAAAAAACCTCAAGGTCAACCCCTGAAAGATACATCCATCCTGTTAGTATTATTTTCTTCCATGGACCACACTTTGGTGATAGGTACGGTATAGCTGATGCCACCTTCTCTACGCTTTCAAAGGCTGGTATAAAGATTATAGCATCTGGCTGCTCCTCGGCATCTGTCTTTTTAGTTTTAGCCCAGCATGACATAGACAGGGCTGAAGAAATATTGTCTGAGACATTTGAGGTGGCAAGATAATATTTTTAAGTATGGTATCATATGAAAAAGTTTGACTGGCATAATAACCTCTTTGAGTCACTATCATTTTCAACCTTGATCCTTGCTCCTGATATGACCATTGTTGGAGCAAATAAGAGATTTCTCAAGAAATATGGCTACAGCAAGAAAAAACTCATAGGCACAAAATGCTATCAGATCCTTTACCAATCTGAAGATCCTTGCCCTGAGTCATCTTGTCCTCTTCTCAATGTCCTGCATAATAAAGAAGCAACTTCTTCCCTTAAAAAAACTACAGGTCCTAATGGAGGAGAGATATATGAAGACAGGGTATGCTCCCCTATTTTAAATAATAATGGAGACGTGGATTATATAATGGTAAGTTTAAGAGATATTACCAAAACCAGGCTCTTAGAAATAGAATCACAAAAAACCAGTGAGTTTTTGGAAAATATTATTGCCAGTTCTGCATCTGCTATATTAGTTGCTGATATGAAGGGTGTAATCCTCCGCATGAATGAGAGCGCTCGCAAATTATTTGGCTATACCGACAAGGTAGCTGTTGGGACAAGTATCGCCGAGTATCTATATACCCCGGGAGGGGCAAGAAGCGTAATGAAGAAACTCAGAAGCCCTGATTACGGTGGTGTTGGTAAACTCTATACTACAGAGATGACAATAATTACTTCCTCAGGTGAAGAGATACCCGTTGAGATGACAGCCTCCATAATCTACCAGGATCGCAAAGAGGTTGCAACCATGGGTATCTATAATGACCTGAGAGCAAAGATAGAGATAGAAAAGAAATTGAAAGAGGCCGAAGACATTAAATTGGAGCAATCGAACAAAATGGCCTCGTTAGGTCAACTGGCTGCAGGGGTAGCACATGAAATAAATAATCCGCTGAGTGGAATATTGATTGACGCCAGTTTGATCCTGGAAGAACTTGGCGAAGATAGCACTATCAAGAATGATATGCAAAATATTATTACAGATACTCACAGGTGCAAGGACATTGTTAAAAATCTTCTTGCGTATTCAAGGCAAGCAGAGTTCAAGGAAGAAATCCTGGATATGAATAATGTAATAGAGCAGACCTTTGATCTTCTTGAACACCATGCCCTTTTGCAAAATATTACGATACACAAAGAATTTTCTAGTTCTATGTTAATGTGTGAAGGTGACAAAAACCAACTTGTCCAGGTTTTCACCAACATCATAATAAATGCCGCCCATGCTATTACCGGCAAGGGAGATATCACTATTCGTACCAGAAGGGATAAGCCAAAAGGAAAAATCTATATTGAATTTAGCGATACAGGATGTGGCATTCCAGAAGTAATCCTTCCAAGAATCTTTGACCACTTCTTTACCACTAAAGAAGAGGGCAAAGGGACTGGGCTGGGTTTGGGGACTGTGGAAAGCATAGTTCAAAAGCATAGAGGAAAGATAAAGGTCAAGGAAACAAGCCCTGAAGGCACAACTTTTCTAATAGAGCTACCATTATTTAAGGTAACGGACGATAGCACGTTAGATAATATCATTAGGTAGTTGGTAGTTGTCCGTTGAGTTTGTTTTTCTGAACGCTTAATGACTTGAAACTTGAAACTGGAAACTGGATAAATAAGGAAATTTAACTATTTTAAGAAGCAGATATTAATCCAATGAGGCTAAATAATCAGACATCCATTCTTCCTCTTAAGATAAGGGAGTAAAACTTATGCCTATGCTTTGTATTTTAGCATTGGTGGCTACCTGAAAATTAACATAAAAGCTTAATACCTCTTTTTCCAAGTTTCAAGTTTGATGAACTCGTAAAAAGTCACAAAAAGATGTCATTTCGAGCGAAGCGAGAAATCTTACCCAGATAACATGCTGAAAACACAAGATTTCTCCCTCTGGTCGAAATGACAAATTCACAGAATCCGACTTTTTACGAGAACATCAAGTTTCGAGTATCAAGTTTCGAGTATCAAGTTTCAAATTGTAAGAGGAGAATTTATTTATGGCCCTCATAGAAGATCAGACATACCAGCCGACAATATTGGTAATAGATGATGAAAAACGAATACGTGAAGGATGTTATAAGACACTCACAAAAGAGAACTGCCTGGTTGAGATGGCCGAAAACGGAGAAATGGGGCTCACAATGCTTGATGAGAAACATTACGATATTATCCTTACTGATTTAATGATGCCAGGCATAGGCGGAATGGAGGTTTTAGCTAAGGTTGGTGAGCAACATCCTGATTCTGTTTCAATTGTTATTACCGGCTTTGCAACCCTGGAACACTCAATCGAGGCAATGAAAAAGGGCGCCTTCGATTTTATTCCCAAACCCTTTACGCCAGATCAGTTAAGGGTTGTGGTCAGCAAGGCTGTTAAAATGACGAGAACCCTGCAAGATATTGCCACAGAAAAAACACGCCTTAAAACCATAGTAAACTATTTAGCTGGTGGCGTACTGGTAACTGATAAAAGCAAAAATATTATACTCTATAATCCTACCTTACTGAAAATGTTAGGGTACGGGGGGGATGCCCTCGATGATCAACCGCTCAGTGCCTTAAGTAAAGATGAAAAATTGACCGGCATTATAGATGGTATCCTTGCATTGAATAAAGGTGAGTTCAAGATTCTGAGCGCTGAGATAGAACCACATGAAAAAGGAAAAGAGCCATCTAATCAATTATATCTAAGGGCCCAGGCAGTACCCTTTCGGAACAGGTCAGGAGAGATCCTGGGTTCTGTAACCATCATCGATGATATAACCCATCTAAAACTATTAGATGAGATGAAGTCCGCCTTTGTTAACATGGTCTCCCACGAGATCAGAAGTCCTCTTACTACTATTTTAAGTCAGATCAAAATTCTCATGGATGGGCTGGCAGGCGAGTTAGCTCCCAAACAAGAAGATATACTTGGTAAAATGTCACGGAAGGTTAGCGGTCTTGTTGAATTATCCAATGAACTCCTTGACCTTTCCCGGATAGAGGCAGGATTGATAGTTCAGGATAAACAACCAGTGCAATTGATGGATATCCTCGAGGGTTTAGTGGAATTTATACAGGCCAGGGCAAAGGAGAAAAATATTTCCCTAACCCTAAAAAAGACCAATCTACCCCTTATTAATGCAGACATGAAAAGTATGGAGGAAGTTTTTAGCAATCTAATCACTAATGCTATCATCTATACCCCAGAGGGCGGGAAGATAGATGTAATGGGGGAGGTTAAGGGAGATTTTGTGGGAATAAGTGTCAGTGATACCGGCTATGGTATCGCACCTGATGAGCTACCTCGGATCTTTAATAAGTTTTATCGGGCAAAAACTGAAAAAACTCGAAATATTGTGGGAACAGGGCTTGGCCTTCCTATTGTAAAGAGTATCGTGGAGGCCCATAATGGAACTGTTAACGTAGAGAGTGAAGAAGGCGTTGGGTCCACCTTTTATGTCCATCTTCCAATATCATGAGCCTGAGATTACATTAAGTGCAATATAATTGCTCATAATCCTGTGGATTGAAATATATTGCTTTTTTGGCCTTAAATCTTCAAAGTTTTGAAATTGCTTTGTTTTTTAATCCAAAATCCATAATCCCTGCCCGACGGACGGCAGGCGGGCAAAATCCAAAATCGTGCCTGAACTGGCTTTTCGTTCAGGCACTAACTTACCATTATGGAAAGGTTATTTATATACCTATGGTTTTGCCTATTTGCTGTTATGCTTCCCTTATCTCCCCTGTAGCTGCTCTCTCAAGTCGATAGCGCTTTTCGCTCTTTCTGCAAAGCTCCCATATAATACACGATTGTCTATATTTACAATAGGTGCATGGATCTGTGCATGCCTCACAATTATCTAAACATTCCTGACAATAACCAATTCCCATCTTCTGGCATGTCACCCTTGCCTCTCTATCGGGGTGATAACGGCATTTCATAATAGAGTCACCTTACACTATATCGTAAATACCCGGAATTTCGCGCAGCGCAGGCGCTTGCGCCGCGTGTGAACCTGTGTAGTTACACTATATCTACATGATCCGCTTAAATTCATAATCAGTTAACCTGTCAGACTTTGGCATCTCTTTTGTAATATCAATTTCAAGATAAATGCGGTTTCCTTGCCTGAAGCCTATTTTCTCAAAAAATGGCAATTGCATATTATCAGACAGCGAAACAATAGTATAAACAGTATCTACATCTAATTTCAAAAATCGTTTTCTGTAATCATCAAATAAGGCCCTTGCAACTCCCTTATGATGATAATCTGGATGCACGCCTATGGTATGGATCCACCCCATATTTTCTGGCATTCCAAACTCCCTTGAGCCAATATCGCCCAGGATAAAACCTATCACCTTTTCTTCAATCTCGGCTACACATGAACCTAAAAATCGTCCCTCTTTATTCTTTTGAAGTTCCCTTTTCCAATATCCTTCCCTTTTTATACCAAGGTTTTTCTCTTCTATCTCAACTATTGCATCTACATCGGATTCCTTTATGCCTCTAATTACTATTTTTGATGGATCAAAATTTTCCATAATTCTTTCCTCCATATTTTGATGAACTCGTAAAAAGTCATATTCGGTTTTGTTGAGACTTTTTACGAGAGCATTAAACCAATGTTTTAAGTTGCTTTAGAATCTCAGTCCTCCCCTAAGAATGAGCTACCTCGTAGCCCCGCTCAAGCGGGATCTCGGCTACGCTCCGACAAGCTATGAGGTATCGAAAACCAGGAAAAGTATAAAGTAAGCTACAGGGAATGAACCCTTGTACGCCTGGGGCGGATTCAATCCCTGACCTATAGTTTTTTGTTTAGAAATTTAAGGATGACCCCTATCCATAAGCTGTTTTAGAGCTTAAGTCTCTTCTTCCCAAAAAAAAGTCAACCGCTGACCCATATTCATTTGCTCACAATACTTATTTACTTAAGGCCATTTACAAATTACTTCACGATTCGGCTCTTTTCACTCAATGAGCCCCAAGCGCTTCAGGTGATTAAGTGAGAAATCACGTTCATAGGGATGCAACTCTATCAAGCCTTCGAACATGAAGGATTTCATTTTTCTTGACCGCATCAATTTTTGATTCTTCCACTACCAGCACGGCGATAGTTTCACCAATCGCATTAAAAACTTCCAGCGAGTAGCCTGTTTCCTGTCCAGGTTCACCCTCGTGTTTTTCTACAATGGTGGCTAAATCACCTTCATGAAGTCCGTGTTCAGGGAAATCTTCCCTCAAAGATACGCGTGTGAAAAGCTGATATGCCATAATTATTCCTCCTTATCAGGAAACAGAGTGATAAATTTTGTTTGCTGAGATCTGTTCTCTTTTATCCAAATTGTGACGACACTGAGTGAAACATTATTTGGCCCCACAAGTTTGCCGCGAATTTCAAATAGATCCCCATAGGCTGTTTTGCGTACCAGTTCAGCCTCAATCGGTAATACCTGGTTACGAATATCTCCCAACAACCGCTGCCAGTTGTCCAGTGAATAACCGGCCTGCGCCAAGAATCGGGATTTATCATTATCAGGTTGCCACTTCAAAAGATAGTCGGTGATTTTTTCTTGCGAGATAATTGGCTTATCGGGTAGTTTCAATTTCTTATGTTCTTTCGTAGTTTAACCAGACACTCATAAGATCGATCCGATCCAATCATATTCCTGAACGTGGCCATTTTCTATCTGTGCAATAATTGGGTTTATGTTCTGATGAACACTCATGGCCTTTCGGCCACAACGAAGGATGAAATTAGTTGAGTAGTCAAATGGTTGAGTAGTAAACGACTTAATTTTAGGCATTTTAGGCACTTTAGCTCAATTTAGGCACTTTCATATAAATGATAGAATACATGCTATCTTACCCCCAATCAACGATTACTATACAGAAGAACTTCTGTGCAGGCCAATATTCTTTGGCTTTTAGGGAATTCCCCTCTGCATTGGCTTATTAGAATCAGTTTTCAGGGCAATTGTCAATAGATCGAGGGCTTATCCGCCGTCATTTTTATCCGCCATTTTTGAGGCGGAATGGCGGACTGGCTTGAACTCTTTGGGGAGGAGGTGATTGTGGCAAGAATAGAGATTAAGCCGCAAATTCAGACTAATGTCCAATTTTAAGTTGCTTTAGAATCAATGACCCTTTTTACTCCCTTTCGTTAAGTGTTCATTACTGGCCAAGGTGACCATCTCTTCATCCAAGCCATGGCGGAAAAGACTCAATCGGGTATTAATCTCCAGCTCCCTCGAGGTAACTTGCCCCAGCTTGAACGGAAAAAACACTGGTCTTTCTAAGATACTGTTAAGTGGTAGAGAATTGGAGCCATTTGAAATCAATGCAGCCTCAATGAGCCAACTTATTAGCCTCTTATCTTTCGCTAATTGATGAGGCGCGGCTCTATAAATTCCTTTTTTATCCGTGTCTTGCAAAACCCCCCAATCCACAAAGCATCTGAGAATACGCCTTGCGGCCCGGGCTACAGTTTCTCTTTCTCCTAGCTCCTCTCTGATGCGTCGTTGGATCTGGGATGCCGTGACTGTACTTTGTAATCTAAACAATCGTCCAACAGTTTCCGCAACAACTCCAAAAAAGGGGTAGACAGACATCGACATTCCCCAATGGAGCGGAAGATGGCTGTTTTTGGGTAATTGTTTTAGAAGCTCCAAGGCATCATCTCGGAAGAGTTCCAAATGCTTGGGCACAGTCACCCAAATTCTCATTAGAATGGTAATGGCTTTTTCTCGTGTACCACGTTTGGCATTTCCACCAATTGACAGCCTATCCTCAAGGATATCATGGAGCGTTGTCTCTATCTGTTTTTTGGTGTTACCCAAAAGAAAAAGTTGCGCTGTCTGTTCGAGCCACTCTAGTTGGATACGCTGACTGAAGCCGATTTGAATATCCCGGTTCACTTTTTCCCCTCTCTCTGGGTCGCTTCTTCATTAGGATCTATCTCAATTTGAATGAATGGAACCACAACCTCTTCTATGGAAACTCCACCATGGGCCACTGTCCATTTTCCTTCATGAATAAAGGCAGAACGGTCTGGGGCCAAAAGGGGGAGATAATCCTCAGGGAGTCCTATGGCTGGCCATTCAACTGCATCTGGGAATTTTTCTTTTATTTTGGATCTCAACATCTTGTCTGGATACACTCGTACACGCTCTCCCTTTAAGTCTGCGACCGCTCCTTCCGTGGGCCGACCACATCCTTCTGCCTCAATGTTTCCGTGGTCCGAGGTGAGCCAAACACTAAAATGGAGGCTGTGCAAAAGGTCAATGAGTCTGGTCATATAGCCCTGCAGGACCCATTGGCGGACTTGATTGTGCATTCCTGCCGTCCCAAGCTCCATGCCATGCATGATTTTATCGACTTTATCGACGACAAGTCCTGCCACCCGCAATTGTGGATGATCTAATATTCCCTTAAGTCCCTCTATGTTTCCATCGCCCAACCCCTTTACATAGGTACCCTGCGGCTGTGGCAAACCCTGGTCGAGCCAGAACTGAACCCAGAGATAAGATTCTTTGGCTGTAGTGTTAATGCTAGCGGGAAAATAAAGGGGCAATTTTCCTGCAAAGAGGGCTTGGCGCGACACTGAAGTGATAGTCGGAATCCATGCAAAAACCGCATTTTCACGGAACTTAAGCTGCGATTTCTGTTCACTAAGTGCCTCTCTTAACACCACCCATTGATCAAGAGACAGCCCATCTACTACGATCAAGGCGATCTTTTCTTGTTGAGGCTGCCCAATTTGCCGAGCCATGGCACGAGGTATATGGTGCACCATTACTGGTGGAACAGGCGGCTGGTTGTGCAGTCCTGCAAAGCGCAACTGAACCCATGAAGAAAACCTCTCGTCTACCTTTTGTTTAATCTCATCAATTTGTTGTAATATTTCTGGGCCAGATGTCTCACGCAGATCAGATATAATAACATTTAGCTCTGCCCATCTATGGGCGAAGGAAAGCCAATCCTGGTGTCTGGCTTCTGGTGTAGGTAAAGAAGATTCAATATTCCTTATTAGACCTTCCAGCCGCCTCAAACGGTCGGCTTCAGGATCTATCTTAAGTCCGAAAGAAACCCAAGTGGTGGAAAGTTTATTAGCTTCGGGATGTGGAACTGGGTGCAAAAGACCTTCGTAAAAGAGGTTATCGATGTATACGCGGACATTGTCATCTTCAAAAGGAAGGTTAATAGGTCCGTCAAATCTAAATCCATAGGCTTGACTTCCTTCACTTATCTCACCAGAACCTTTTGCAGCAAGCCCTGCCTGTGCTTCGCCCGCAGCCAGCCGGTCCAAAAAGACAGGCCACCGCTCCTGGAGGAACGTAAAAAAAGTGGCTCTGTCAGGGACGATTTCCTCTAATGGCCAATCCTCAAAGAGGTCACACTGTCGCAGAACTTGAATAAATCGATCATCCAAAAGGGAGGGCATGCGTTGAGCTCTAAAATGCCTGCGCAGCAAAATATTAAGAAGATCTGAAGGCCGCTTGATAAGTTCAGGGGCAGTCTCAAACACATGGAGGAGCAGAAAATCCTTCGTTGCATTATCGCCTAACTTCTCTGGCTTGTGCTCAAGCTGCGCCCGATAAACGGCATCAAGATCAGCCCTGTCCAGCGCCTCGATAACAGGATAGCTGATATTAGGAAATAGGTCACCCAGGTTGAAAGAAAGTTTTCGGCCAGCCTGCAAGAGATCGAAGGGGAGAGAGCTGAGATCTTGGGCCTCGGCCCTCAAGACAACTACAAGCTCTGTAAGTTCTCCGCGGTCCCACCGTGATCGGTATTTCGATTCATATGCAAAACGGAAGGCTATGGGATCTTCAAAAGCCATGAGCTCAAAGCCCCGTTCACGAAGTCCCTGAATGACGCCCTCTTCCGTAAGCAAGCCATCAGGATCTGCCACCAAAGTAAGGCGGGCAACCTGTGGAGTGAATTCCTTTAATATTTGCTCTCGCCAATTATCCATTCTATCTCTTGCTATTCAAGGGTATAAGTCTCCGCGGCATTCTCAAAAGGCCTGAGATTGGAAGCCGAAATGCGTGCCACCGAATCCGAACCGGGCAGCCAGACACGGCAGGTCGTATTGCCCCAGAGAGTCTGGGTTTCCATGACCTGGCAAGCACAGTCGTGAATCATGTCGTATTGCCATTTACCTACTTCTTCCATGGAACGTCCTCAACCTGTCCCACCCATTCCGAAACCAAACGATTACTGTACGTGCCTGAGTAGCCACATATTCGAAGCAGGGATAGCTCTAAATACCAAAGCCCCAGCTTCCACGTCTCATAAATAGCAGACCTAAACTGGCCGCGGTGCTTGTGTTCGGGATGTACTAACGAGTTACGTACCTCAGTTAGAGTGTGGGGCGCATCCAGCCAGTTGAACTGCTGCGCTAACTCTTTCAACTTAGGAACATCGATGGGAATATCAATCGAAATATCCAAAGAGGAAAACAAGAGCCTGAACTTGTCAGAAGCTCGCAGGTCCTTAAACCCTTTCGCCTCAATTAGTTTTTTATCTTTGACGGCATACTCATAAGAAAGGCGTTCTATAGCCGCTTGAGTCAGGATGATGCCTGCATCAATCCCTCTGGGCGAATAGTTTGCATTCAAATACCAATAGATGACTTCACGCAAGGCTTCGCGCCAATTTTCGTCATCCCAGCACATCATGAAGTCAGAAAAAAGATTTACGAGCTGCTCACAATGATGCTGGTCGAACCACGATACTGGAGAATGCCAAGGCTCTCTTGGTGAGGACCATGATTCCCAGACGCGGTTGTCGGACTCGTCAAAGCCAACCGCACAAACCGGGTCACACCAGATACCCTTGGCAAAGGAGAGGAAAAACCGTAGGGCATGAAGCTTCTCAGTAGCTTTCTTGCCTGAAAAATCTGATCCATCTGTTTTCCGAAGGCAACCAATATGCGTCAGCGCATACCCACCTTCAACTTTCAGTTTCTTGAATCGATGACTTGTTTCCGTCAAAGGCCTCAGCTCTACTTGCCAATCGTTAGCTCCTAAATTCATAGAACCGAGAACATCCTTGAAGTTGAACAGGTGAAAAACAAGCCGCTGCATTATCGTAGAGTCATCACCGATCCCCACAATCGGTTCAGATTTCGGAGACCACTTCAATGTCATGGTCTGTTGATTAGCGTCACCTCCGATATCGAGACGGAATCCTGGAATAGCCATTCCGCCAAACGATAATGAAGAGATTTTCTTATGGTCAAACATGCAGCTCAGCGCAATGGTTGAAGGTATCCCTTGAAAATCACCGTAAACATGGACGTTTGCACGCGGCAGCAAATCAAGCCGTACCTCACCGTTACCCGTGTATGTGTTGCTATCTACCTTAATAATAACAGCGTCTTTGGCCAGCACAACACTTTGATTAGGTTCCTCAAATTCATATGCCGGACCAAACGATTGTATGGGTTTTCCGTTCATTTCTACTCAGTCCTCAGCATTCATCCATCAGTCCTCGTTAATGCCTGGTCGTACCACATGAAGAAGCTGTGGATCTTGCGGGCCATGTGGCAACGACATAATTGATTCCAGCCAGTGTGCCAGTGGCAGCATCCTCAAGCCACTTAAGATTGGCCGCTGGAATACGCACCACCGAATCGCGGCCTGGCAGCCAGACACGGCAGGGCGTATCGCTCCAGAGGGTGATGTCCATATAGGAAGCATGCCCCTGTTTATTTTGTGGTACCGGAGTTACTTTCGTTAGCTACCTTCTGCCACGGAAAACGCCCAGCATCGGGATATTCTTTCTCATATTCAAGCATCTCCTGCTCGTCTAGCGCGTACCACTCGTCGTATGGATATCGGCGGAAGAATTCTCCAATACGTTCACGGAAATGTTCGTCAGCAATAGGATTAAGACGTCCGCGTCGTAAAGACCGGAGATTTTCCAAGTCCTCGCGTGGAACACGGAGAGTTACAAGAAAATCGACCGCCATCTTGTCAGAAAAGTCGAGTTGAGTACTCGGTGGCAGGTAAAACCATTTCTGATTGATCCTTGCATGTTGGGTAAGGATGTTCTTCCAACTTTTGGCAGCAGTCGTATTCCTGCTCTTCCTCTCCACATCACGGAACTCGCGGATTTCGCATAGCGTGATGTCTCGGCTGCGATAAGCATCGCAGTCCTGTGTGGCAACGATTGCTGCTACAGAGCGAACGGGTACGATGATATTAAGTGGCTGGCACTCCTTCGCCAGAGCTTCCCATTTCGCAATTCGTTCACCTTTCTCATCCACAAGTAAGACCTTTTGGAGTGAGAGATCAATCCGGGGGAGTCCAATGAAAATATCTCCTTGGCGGATCGGATCAGTTTGTTTGGGGAATACGTAAATCATTTGTCTTCCTCCCACTGAATGCCTCGTTTCGCTTCCCACTCGGCAAGTTGGAGACGTTCTTGTTCGGCACTTACGAGAATCTGGCGAGCGACCCGTAATGCCTCAGATCGCGATATGAAGCGACCGATAACTTCTTGATAGATCGACATGGTCACAACAGCATCACGTCGGTTTCTTTCCATTAACCAAAGATCAGGCATTGCTGTAATCGGTGAAACAGCAAGAAAGAGTGCAAGCCCCGCAACCTTGGACATGTGAGACAATTTAAAGGCTTTCTCAGATTGTTTCTCGTGGCTTTCACGCCATGGACCGCTTGTAGGAGCCTTTAATGTTGGCCAGTCATCAAAGAGATCAACTGTAGAAACATTATTCACTTGAAAACCTCCTTTCAAGTTCTCCCTCTATCATCTTGAAAAACCAATCATCCGTAATTTCATGGGCTGCATCAAGCCAACCTTCAAAGACTTTCGGTATTTCGGACAAATCATCTCCGGCGGATTCTACGGTGGTTTCCCAGACCACGGCAGGCGTGTTGCTCTTTTGACCAGTAGCGAAGCGAATATTAACAATCCCTTTTGGGTTTTCGCACTTGAAAGAGCATTGCCACGTAAGACCGTTTGGTTTGTTTTCAATACCAGTGTCTTCGAATAAGTTACCTGGCAATGATATGTTTAGTTTCAACTTATCTTTCAAAAAATCCAATGTATTGTTCTTTCCGTAGTCAAAATCCACAGCGTCAATGTAACGCAAGATTATATTGCTTATCTTCAATTCACCTACTTTTGGATGCGCATCATATAGCTTATCTATGGCAGACAAAACGCGGGTCCGAAAGTCTGGCCATTTGTAGTCAGCCGTCGAGTTCACGGTGAAAATACCTGGGCCTACTTGAACCAAAGGCCATAAATTCGCGGCCACCCGAAAACGATGCTGAACAACATGGCCCGCCAACTCGTCAGGAATATTGGCTGCTGGCAGTTGTTCGTGCTCTGGGTATTCGTCAACCATACGGTCAAACAGACGTCCAAGCAAAAGCTTGTAATGTGGATCTGTCTGAGGTTCTGGCGAAGTTCCTTGCAGTTTCCATCTGATTTCCAAGATGGCTTCAACAAGTGGTTTGTTTTTTAAATCTTTCTTATTCATTGTAATCTCCCTTTTTGTATATTTTGATCTCTGTGGAGAAAAATCGTTTCTTTGCCGTCATGCATCCTCCCCCATGCGGGTGAGCGCCTGATCATACCACATCAGTAGTTTGGGATCTTCCTGCAAAATATTATCGGGTATCTTTTTAGCGACGTCGATGATTATTTGATAGTTGCGTTCCTGCCATGCTTTTTTGAACCCGGCGCGGACGGCTTCGAGGCGGAATACCTTCAGTCGTTTCTGTTTTGATTCGCGGTATTCCTCGAACTCGCGCAGCAGGGTCCGTTCGCGGAGTTTTTCCAGGTCACCAGCTTTGTTCGGGTCCGGTACATACCAGCGGTCCTTGGCTTTGGCACGCAGGGCCGGGTCGTCCTTGGGGAGGTTACGCATGTCCTTCCAGTTGCTGGAGAGGTATGCGTGAATCTGTTCAGACACGGGGCTTTTGCCGTCGTAGCGCAGAAAGTTCTGCTCCAGTAGTTCGGATAGCTCCATAGCCTTTTCGTGTTTCTGCCAGCCGCCGATTTCTTTCAAGAATTGCGGGTGGATATCCTGGAATGTCTGCGGCTTCTTTGTGAGTTGCTGCTTGAGCCACTGAATTGAGGATGCTTCGTCGGTGACGAAAAGCTGAAGCTGCAAAATTTCTTTGACCGTCATTCGTTTCTTGTCGTACTCCGGCGCCTGGTCCGGCAGGAAATACATACCATCACGCAGTGGAAAGCGCTGTTCCAGTCCAGCATAGAACTCCGCTGCGGACAAGGGGACAGTCACGCCTCGTTGGACATGGAAGGCCACCATGCGGTCAAAGAGCAGGTAGTTCTGACGTTCAGCGACGACCTCAGCCTGGCCGTTCTTGGAGACGAAAACCGGGAGTTGCTTCAGGTGCGTGCGGACGAAATCCCAGACTCCTTCTTCGGTTCCCTCTTCTAACGCAAACCTCTGTTCCAATCCTCCATTCGGCTTGTATGCTGTTATGACGAGATCTGTCTTCGCGGTATTTGATTTGCTGTCTTGGTGAATTGTGCCACTCTTTCCCTTTTCGAGGGCTCTAACCGTCGACACGATGAGACCGGCTTGTTGAATCGCCTCTTGAATACAAGTCCAAATGGCATTATGCGAATTATGGAACTCTGTAGTGATCCATCGTCCAGGTTTCAAAATCCGGGAAAATTCCCTATAGCAAGCAGCCATCGCAGAAAGATAGTGCGCTTGATCCTTATCTTGGCCTGGATTGACCGTAGCATCATAAATGTCTTTCGTGAATACCTCTAACCAGGATTCCCACAGAAAGTTGACCTCGGAATACATGATATTTCCACCAAACGGGGGATCAACAAAGATATAGTCGACTGTATTTTCAGAAATTTGTAATTCAGATGATGAGCCCAAGCTTATGCATCGCGGAGCTGCATTCGCCCATTGTCCAATTTGTTCGAAGTCTTTGATCTTTTCTTCAAGCATCTGAAAAACGTTCATTTCCACTTGAATACTGGGGATATAGAGTGTGTTTGCTAACGGACCGTTTACCCTTCCCTGAGGGTTGTGCCTATTCACTATGAAGCGATTGCGCTTGGTTGAATTGCGATCCAGTATTGATTCCAAAATGAAGAATACAGCGCGTCGCAAACCGAAATCTTCGAGACTCTCCACCTCCCTGCAGATTGCGCAGAGTGCCACGAAATTTCGATAAGTGTAAAACTGGTGTGCATACACTATCTTGTGTGATTCCCTTGGCTGGTTAAGATTGTATCCCCTTGGCAGTTCCATAACTTTGCGGTCACTTGGCCATGACAAGTCTTGAATTTTTTTCACCAAATCAATATCGGCTTGGTCAGGGATCTTTCGCCGTTTGGTTCGACCATCGAAGTAGTTCAATAGAACTGGTTCAGATACCACCTCATCAGCCAGAACTCCTGATCCTTTATCGATCACTTTTTTGGTTTGTTTGGCTTCGGTTGCACTCGAGAAGAGAGCGCCACAATGGGGACATTCAGGTTTGCTCAGTTGCCTACCCTGGTCAAGACTTACGGTCAAATCCCAGTAATTGCTTGGGCGCGTACACTCTGGACAAGTATGGACATCGGCCCATACTGTATAATTAATCTCGTACTCTTGATTCTTATATTTCGTTTTATAGATCCAACCCAAGCGTTTCCGCACGTCATGAAGAATAGATCTCAGGGTGTGGGGCGCTTCCGGAGCTGCTGACAATGCATAAAAGCTGTTAGCGATGGTAGTCGCAACTGGTGATAAGTCTGAGAGAATTGGAACGCGATCTGAAGCAGTGGCCGCAACGCCGGTCATTCCCGTCCCACAAAACCCGTCAAACACAATATCCCCCGGTTCGGTGTAATGCAGGATGTACCGCATGATGGCCTTATGCGGTACCTTGGTGTGGTAGGAGTGGGCGTTGTAAATGGGGTCATTTTTGCCCTCACTCACATCTGCCGCGAACGGCTCCCGGCTGTAAGGCACATTCGGGTCGTAGGGCTTGCCGTACTGCTTAATGAAATCCTCGATGAACGGATTCGGACAAGCTGTGTAGTACGGCGGATCGGACAGCGCCAGGATGTCCTCGTCCTCGCCAATCGGGAACCCTTCGATCTTCCGAAATTCCGGGTCCTTGAGCTTTTCGCGCAGTTTTTCCAGGAAATATTCCCGGCGTTTTTCGTCGTTCTCAAATGTCATGCCGAGGCATTCGACCGGCGTATTGGCTTTGGCTTCGAGCTCTTCCTCCAAGGATTTATCAAAGAGGTGCCCTTGTCCCGAAGGATCACGAAACAGGTGTTTTGTGGGAATTACCTTTTTTCTTTTACTGGCCATTTCTATTCCTTAGCTCAAAAAATTTTCATGGTGAGCATTTCAATTTTAATCTCGGTCAACCTATTTCATTTCCCTCGTTTTGGAAGTCACTAAACTCTTGCAAAAATTTACGTCCTTTTTCGGTTAGCCTATATCGCTGTTTACTGCTGCGAGGTTTTTCAGGAATGGTCATTTCCAACAAACCGGCATCAAGTAGCGGATTTAGGAAGGTGTTGACAAAGTACTCCCGGTCCCGTAGTCCCGCACTTTGTTGCAACTCGGCTCTGGTCGCTGGGTTTCTGGCTACCTCCAACACAGCCACCTCTTGCGGGGTCACTTGTCGGGTACTTGTCGGGTACTTGTCGGTCACTTGTCGATCACTTGTCGGGGTGACTTCTCCAGTATCTCGCTGCATGTCAGGCAAAACGGCGGGCAGGAAGGTAACATACACCGAACCGGCCTGTTCCTGCCAAGCGGGTATCGGGTTACCGTTTTCCGTACACCAATCAATAATATTGAGCGTGCCGGTGCCCCAGCGCTCAATAATGCCTGCCCGGTAGAACACATTGGCAATAATAGGGTTCCATGGTTTGGATTCATGAGGTTTGGTCAGTTTTTCGGGAGTGATACCAAATTGCAGGGCGCCGGGATTGGTGATCTCCAGATGGTCGTCATACATGGCTACAGCCACGGCACCGCCCGGCATGGTGTAATCACGGTGACACAGTGCATTGGCCAGGGCTTCTCTGGTGGCGCGTGGCGGATACCACGGCTGATCTTCGCGTATCATCTTGCCAGGCACAACCCGTCCGGCAATGGGAACATGATCCATCAGGAAGGATTCGGCCCGGCGCAGGAGTGCGAAGGCGTGACCCCAGTACTGGCGGTTGTCGGCAAAATCAGCCAGGCGGTTTTTCCCACGGAAACGGGCCAGACGAATACCCATCTGCGGATAGAGTGTCTTGAGCTGATTGCTCTTGCCATAAAGCGCCACGGCTGCGTTCAGAAGCTTGCCCTCGCGGATCAACTCCAGACCACGGAGAATAGACGCTGTATCGCGCCGGTCGGTGGCTTCCAAACGTCCCAGCCTTATAGCATTGTCCAGTGTAATCTGAATTTCCTCGGCATCAAGGTCAGAAATTGTTATTCCTTCCGCAACTGGCTCATTCTCCCACCGGTGTGTGGTATGAAGTCGTTCAATCAACCTGCGTTCATATTCTGCCCGAGGCATAACACTGGTTGTGGGTCCACTGCGAAGATATGGGCGACCATCATACATATAGAGCGCGCCTCCACCAGGAACCCTCAAAGCAATGACTGCCTTGCCTGATTCCAGCGTAACTGTTTCAATATCCGGAAAAGCTGGTGGTTCGATCCGCCGAAGTTCAGCAGCAATATCTTCCAAAGTCCGGTTGGAAATTTGTTGACCAATAATATTGCCCTGATCGTTTACACCGAAAAAGACAAAGCCGCCGAGGCCATTCAGCATCGCGCAAACGGTTTTCATAGCGCTTGACCGCTGTCCTGTTGATCGCTTGAATTCAAGGCGATCTGACTCTCCCCCGGATACAAGCTTTGTCAATTCCTGTACGTTCATGTTTTTATTCCAAAACAATTCTGACCTTGCTAAGGTTTTTCCCCTTGGTAACCTCTGCCAAATATTCCTCAAAACGTCGTTTCAATTCTTCCGGTGTCGCAGGCGCTCCACCTTTCAGGAGCGCTGATCTCAGTTTTTCGATTTTTATATCGACCTTCATAAGGCCTGAGAGGACTTCTTGCACAGCGTTGATAAAATCATGTCCGAGATCGTCCGGCAGGGTTTGCGTATTGATGAATGTATCTAAAAGTTTTCTGTCTTCCGGCTTAAGTAGTTTCAGGTCATTTTTCGTTGTTGGATCTTCCAGGTTTGTCAGAAGGGTTTGGATCCAGGTGGAAAGAAGGTTGTCAAGTTCATCATCCATTTGATTTAGAATCGTGGCCGCAGGCACCATCATTTGTTCAACGCCGGGCTTATATGAACAGTACGGGCAGACGGGCGAATTCTGCAATTCCCGTTCTGTCAGCTTGTAGCAGGGTGTCAAGTCTGCGAGACGTTTCTGAAAATCAATCAAATGAGCGCTTGGCATTAGGGCGATGGTTGATAGATCCTGAAGAGTGCTTAAGCGTTCATCATTCATTAACTGAGTTTTCTTTTTGTCGTCATTAATGCCAAGACGAGTCTTGGTGTGAAGTGACATGTACTCTTTTATATAGGTTTTCTTGAGTTTCATAAGTGTTTGTGTCATTTGCTGGCGGAAAGCCGGGGCTTTGCGCTTGTCAGAGTCCATGATCTGAGATATAAATTGGTTTTTGGCTTCTCTCACGTTGTTTACCCAGGCATGTTTATCAGGCATAACAGCCTCCGCGGTGGAAAGGTAGGATGAAACAGTTCCTACGTCATCGGCCATTCCTTTTAAGTACTCAACCTCTTTTAGCGTATTAAGACCCTTATTGTGTGAGGTTACATCCTGGACACTGTAACGGAAGTTTTTAAGTTTACCATAATTCGAATAGGCTTGGAGTGATTCCATAAATGCCTTTGTCTGCTCTAAATGGGAAAGAAGCTCGTTCGCTTCTTCTTCAGTGAGTAAACTCTGGCCCCAGATAGGAAATCGGCTCTGTAAATGCTGCTGAGCTAAAACAAGATTCTCCACTGTTTGAACAATTATCTGCTGCAATCGCTGGACTGCATCATCATCGCCCATGGTAACCTTGGTAGCAAGACCCGGGGGAAGGTCCATGAGTTCAAAGAGTGCCTTGAGTGCAGGAAGGTTCCAGTCCTTTGGCTGCTCGATATGTTTAAAGTTGGTCAGATCATCAACAAGTGTTGCAGAAAGCAAAGAAAGGTTTGTTGATTCGAATTTCTTGCCGGGAACAGCCAGAACCACATCTCCCGAATAGATGAGACTGGCGATAACCACTACCACCCATTCAGGCTCAAGCCTGTATATTTCCGGAGCCATGTATTCAATTCCCGACACATCCTGGATAATCTCTGACCGGTTGACCACCTGCCCCTGCCCTTTTTTTATGAGGATTTCCAGAATATATTTTGCATACCTTGATTTTTGTGGATCAAGCCTCTCACCGTCTAACAATTCAAGGGCATCGAGTACTGCGGTGGCTTGTCTGGTTCTGGCAGTTCCAGCAATCCCCCTAAGGGCATCCTGTGCTGCTTGAGCCCGGTTTGCGCCTGTGACAAGTACGGAAAAGTGCGGGAACTCAGGAGCTAATTCGCCAAACCATGTCTCCAGACAAATTCCAGCCACTGTATTAATGAGATCTCGAAAGTTTATACGCTCATGAGAGGGAATTCCCGCCAACTCTCGGATATTATGTCCTTTAGTCCATTCCATCAGGGATTTTTTCCGACCTTGATGAGTGACATCGAAGGCTGTGGTCATGTGTTCCTGGAACCACTTGACAAGCTTACCGAGAAAACCTTCTGCTTTTGATTCAAGAGTATTCTTTCGATGCCCTGAAGAAGTCGAAGCCAGTTCGATAGCTGCCGAATATTTACTCAATGCCTCTCGAAAATCATCGTCAGCTCCAGTAAGTCGTAAAAGCACTTCGTCGGCCTTTTTTTCATCTTTGAAGTGCGGCGTGTCAAAGGGCTGGAAAAAGTACAGATAAAAATCCCGTGGTGGAACGGCTGTTGACCGTTCATTGGGAGAACCGAAGAAGAGATACCCTTGACGAGCGGCTTTACGCTTATACCATTCCAGTTCATGTTCCCAGATCTTGTACCCGCTGACGTAGGTTTCATCTGTACATTCCATTACTCTTTTCAGGACTTCGTAATAATAACGATTGAGTTTATCATCATTAAGACTCTCCACTTTACCCTCGATAATTGCGTCATAATCTTCGATCTTTTCAAGATCCAGATAGTACTGGCGATTCTCAGGATTTGAGGATATAAATTGTCCGGCAACTGTCTTGTGGATTTCCCGAAGCACTGTTTCTACCTGGGTCAGCAGATCATCTGCGGGTTCACCGCCCAGATCCCCAATGCCGGGTTGATACAGACAAAGCGTATCGCGAAGTTCCGCTGCTGTGGTGCCCAATGGCGCTTGAATATCACCAGTGGTAAGCCGATGTATAGATAAGGCATGAATAATTCGCAGGGCCATCTCCTTGTATTGTGGACGGGTAAAGGCCTGGTTGATGCGGGATTCCAAAACCTGACTACATTCGATTACTGCTCTGATATCCGGCACGGCACGGAAAGATGGGTTGTCACTTAACGTATCCCAATAGCTGTCATAGGCAATTACCCCGGGATGATCTTCTGACACATCCTCATCCATCTGCCGCTTCATCGCAAGTGATAAGGTCTTTAATATTTCACGCTTTTCGACCGCTGTAACGCGTTCGAATGTATCAATATAATTGGGATGGACAGGAAATAAGCGGACAAACTCATCCATTTTTTCGTTCATGTCCCCATAAAACTTGCTGAAAGGAGTAAGATATTCTCTTATTCTGGCCTGCTGCTCAACAGTCTTTTTAAGAAGACGTTCGGAGACAACAAACTTTACATCACTCCGCGCTATAAGAATTTGCTGAAAACGATCCTGAACACGGCGGACACTGTCGGCGACAAATGCAAATCTTGGGCTATCAAAAATGGCTTCCTGAACACCAGCTATGAATCTGAAACGAATGTCTTTGCAGACCTCACCGATTTCTCGCAGGAAATTCAGATCAAGTATGATTTCCTGGTCCTTACGTGTGCGCAGATAGTCGAGCAATTCATCTACGACCAAAAGCAGGCCATGGTCCGGATATTTTTCGTGGAAAGTAGCCATCATCTCTTCAAAGGCCGGCTTGCTGGTGGGTACCTCAGCTGCTGATGGGAAAGTATAGTTTACACCGATTGATGCGAGATATTCTTCAATTGCAGACACCAGTATGTCGCGGAGGGACATGGTAGTTGAGCCTATTTCAGTACGTATTACCTTGAACTTTCCGGCAATTTTACTTGAAGCGTCTGAAACCTGGTTGTTACGAATGGCCTCAACAAGGCTGGCATGTTCTGCAACCGCTGAGATCAGGGACATCAAGTGAGATTTGCCGGTTCCATAATTTCCAACTACCAAAAGCCCTTTATTATCGGTAGGATAGTCAAATTGAAGGTGGGAGAACACAAGTTCGGTGAGTTTTTCCGCCATCTCATCGGATATTACATAAGTGGAAACGAGATGCCGAGCGGAGTCCTCCTGATCAGCATCGCGGAGTTGAACTACGGACTCGATGGGTTCAAATTGAATTAATTCATTATATTTCATTTTCAACATCCTTTTATCATAGCGTTATCATTTATATCTGAGGGGGTAAATCTGCTTCTACCACTATTATTTCGGTACCTGGGTAACGATGATACTCTGGATGTTCTGGACTGGCGTAAATCAGGAAGTTGTCTTTAATTTCTCCATTCCAGGCTGCAACGATTGTTCGGTTTCGGGAAAGTCCTTGAAGGAGCCTTAATGGGTCTTGTTTAAGAGACACCTCAAAAAGTATCTCTATGTTGTCTAGAAGAATCACATCACTCTCGACCTCTCTCAAAATGTTCTCCAACAGGCTGGATACTTGAAGCGCCCGCTGTCTAGCTGTTAGGTCCAGCATACGCCGGGAAATCTCGAGATTCACATTCACAAGGGGTGCGCCCAAGCTTTGCTGCACTTCTCTTAGAGCCAAGGTTTTGCCCGCGCCTGATGGGGCAACCACAAGCACCAGCCTGTGATATAATTCTGGGGCTTGTTTTATTTCCTTAATAATTTTTTCAGTAAGTAGTGCCGGCATTAAGAAGCCTTATGCTTTCTTAGCACACCATGCGTTCAGCATATAGACCGTAAAAGGGGTCGTTGGTTCTAAAACAACTTAAATAAACGCTTTAAGCCTTTATTTTGACAAGTTCCATGGGGCCAGGCCTCAGTGAAATGTGCTCTGCCCCAGTGAAGTAATGAAGATTTAACAGGGCAAACGGAGTAAACCCTTTCATAAAGATTAAACCTACTTAGTGCCTGACCGAAAACCCCCTATTTGCGGATTCTGGCCAAGTGGTTAGTTGAGCTGGTTTATGCTTTAATTAACATAAAACCTGAGTCTCAGGCAAATATTTGTATTTTCTATAGCGTTTATAGATCGTCTTTATGTTTATATGAATTGTGTACGTTTTCCCTAATTTTTAGGCAAACTTACCCCTTTTGCAGAAGGATGTTTAATTTAGGTGATAGCCTCTATAAGGCTGTACATAATCTGTTCTGCTG
>Ga0233415_10000344_pt1 | contig 22364 bp, 20 predicted proteins | sample Na_anoxic_12_MG_FD_188631 | JGI IMG/M metagenome (GOLD analysis project Ga0233415, IMG submission 188631) | Seawater microbial communities from Saanich Inlet, British Columbia, Canada - Na_anoxic_12_MG | ecosystem: Environmental > Aquatic > Marine > Inlet | place: Canada: British Columbia... | reverse complement strand
ATACGCTAGAACTACCTTTAAATGTTTGTTTATCGTACATATTTATTATAAATTCTCTTTCAAATCCCATAATAACCTTTCCGATACTCTCATAAGTATCTATCTACCCACATACATGGGCAGTTAGATATTTACAAATAAATATCTTGCTTTAATTTATTGTATACATTTAGTTCATGTCTTTCTCTTTCACGAGTAGTCATGTACTTGTATGGTTTATTTATTGCACGTATTAATCTACGTAAACGATAAGCTCTATATAATTTTTTCATAATATCCTATCTGATACTCTTATAAGTATCCTACACACCCCCATTTACGAGGGTGTGCGAGATAATTACTAGCTTACAAGTGCTTTTTTCTTCGCCCAAGCTTTTTTACCTCTAGCTGAACGGATTGCAGTCAATCCCTCAGGGGTAATGTACTTGAGTGTAGCGTCTGCACCCATCAATTTAACCATATCTTGTGCGTCTGTGTAGTTTTTAGTCATATGAGAAACAGTATTTTCACCTGTTAACTCGTTTATGTCTGCTACCTGCACGTTGGATACAAAGTATTCCTTGTTTTCATTGTCTTTGACAATGAAGTATCCTTTGATTGGCGTATTATCGTCCTTACGAACGTTGTATACGGTTGTCGTATCTGTATTTATCAATTTGCTCATTTCTGAACTCCTTTTCGTATGTGTTATGTGTACTTTGACGCTCTCACATACAAGAGAACGTCAACCTACACACAGTAGGTGAGATATCGGATATCTACTTCATCGCTCCACCACAATGGGTTCATGCTTTGTTTTTTCAGGGGGGATATGTATTTAATCCCCTTAACTCGTTAAGGGGTTAAATACTATATGTTGTCGGCTAACCGTCAATTTCGCCATAGTGATTTTCAATTGTAAGCAATACGTTTTGGATAATATCCTCACTCGCACTACATACACCAAGTGTTGTTTCTACAACATCTTTTATGTCATCACGTATGGACGTAGTATCGTCATCATTACTTTCAAGGTACTGTTTAGCACGTTGTTGCATGATTTTATTTTTTTCTTCTTCAGACAAGCCCATTTCGGCTCCTTTCTCTTATAGGGATTTAATCCCCCTACTTTAGTAGGGGGTTAAATACCCTAACTTTCTTGCTCGGCAACCAATAGTTCATCGTTTGCTAAGTCAACGTTTATTTGTCTATAACAACTAGGACAATAATATTTACTTCTAATAAAATTACCGTCATCAATGTTTATTGAACAGTCAAAGTTATATAGGAAGTTTCCACAACTCTCAAAATTCTCACAAACCATTCTCGGCTCCTCTCTCTCTCTTATAGGGATTTAATCCCCTTACTACGTAAGGGGTTAAATACCCTAAAACTTCAACCCTTTCGGCACTAATGAACTATGTTCATAAGAAAAACCTACATCGTCCTGCCCCGTAGAAAACAACTCAATTTCGCCGTCTATTGCGTAAGGCATTATGAGTGACGTATTCCACACGTGACAGTCTTTAGTAGGACATACGAGTAAATGAATGATGTCGGAGACAACTTCGCCGTCATATAACTCTATAAAAGAGTTAAAAGACAAGTAGGTGTTCTCGTAACCTGCGTCAACCATAGGGTTGTCACATTTACATTCATAACCTCTGTCAAAGAATTTGTCTTTATCCATGATTTTTGTATCAATTTTCATCTCGGCTCCTCTCAACAGGACTAATGTATTTAATCCCCTTACTTTAGTAAGGGGTTAAATACTATTATCTCCCCCTCAAGGCACAGCTCTCCCCTACCTCATCTAGTGGTTGTTGCCGATGACACTACATCTAGTGCATACCATATCTAGTGGTGTTTCCCCTAACTACCTACTAAGTATCTAAGAGTTCATATCTCTTTAGAAGAAGTTAACTTAACTACATATAGGGGTATTTAATTAACGTACTACCATATCTAGTATGTATATTGTGTAACTTAGAATCATAAGACACTTCACAGTAACTATACATGTCCATACACCTACACGATACGTGTCTATGTGTATACGTATGACCCACACATGTTAATGTGCCACCCCCCTGTATATATATGTAAGTAGAAAAAAATATACTAGTAAAACGTTGTAACTAAAGGGGTTTTGGATATAGCGGGCTAATAAAAAAAGCAAGCTTTGATAGAAACTTTTAGCTAGTCCTTGAGTATCTGGTTTGCGTTACTACGTTATCGTTTGACCGATTCCAGACTTTCAGTATCCCGATTACTACTTTACTTGTAACTAATTAATGGGTTTCTATGTTTGTAATTATTAGTATGTTACCATATAATTATCATTACACAAACATTTACAAAAAGCATAGGAATATATGTCTAAAAAGATATGTCACGCTACTAATTGTAGGAAACGTTTAACAGCCGGTAAATCAAAATATTGCTCTGCTCCTTGTCAACGTAAGCAATACATGAGGGAGTACAGACATAATAAGAAGCAGGATAAACCTATAAACAGTAAATACTCTGCACTTACTCCTATGAAGGGCAAATACTATAACGAGTACATAGATAAAGGTTTAGCTGACTTAGTCATGAATGGTGAGCTAACTGCCACTAAAGCTGCCGAAGCCCTTGGTTGCCCTATTGCTACTGTTTCTAAGATGAATGCTGCTTACCAGATTGATTTGCAGAACAAATTAGATGCGGAAGGTTGGTCTGTGCCACAGGAGGCAGAACAAGCATTAGAAAATTTTTCTACGTTTCGCAACAAGTACTTTGCTACAGAAACAGGAGAGAAGTATGAGACTGCAAACTTTCATGAGAACTGGATAAACAAGATACTTAAGTCTATAGACGAGGGGGGCGAACTGTTAGTACTGTCTCCGCCACGTCATGGTAAGACAGAACTGTTAATACACTTTGCCGTCTATCAAATATGTAAGAACCCTAACACTAGGATTATGTGGGTAGGTGGTAACGAGGACATAGCTAAGAACGCTGTATCTGCTGTACTTGACCAACTAGAAAGTAATGAACAATTACAAGAAGATTTCTGTGAACCCGGCAAATCATTTAAACCAGACAATAGGTCAGGTAAGATGTGGGCTAGCAATCAGTTTACTGTAGGTACAAGAACAGTTCCGGGTATTAAATCACCGACAATGGTTGCAGTTGGTAAGGGTGGAAAGATACTTTCTCGTGACTGTGACCTAATAATTGCAGATGACATTGAAGACCATCAAACTACAATGCAACCCGGTGCTAGAGAAAACACTAGACAATGGTGGACTACAACACTCTCTAGTCGTAAAGAGGAACACACAGCTGTAGTTGTAATTGGTTCACGACAGCATCCTGATGACTTGTATCATCACTTACTTAACAACGAAGCATTTGAAAGCATAGTAGAGACAGCACATGATTTGACTTGTCAACTACCTGAAGCTAGTGATGAAGAACATACTGATTGTATGTTATGGGAAGGTAAGCGTACACATAAATGGTTGATGTCACGATTACGTGCAGCAGAAACTACAGGTGGTAAACAGATATTTGAAATGGTGTACTTTAATCAGTCTTATGTAGAAGGCACACAAATATTTAGTCCTGATGCTATTGACGCTTGTAAAAGACAAGAATTAGTTGTTGGCGAAATACCTAAACAATTACAACTTGTTGCAGGTCTTGACCCTTCTAGTTCAGGATATCAAGCTGCATTTCTTTGGGGTATAGATACGTTTAACTCAGAATTATATTGTATAGATATAGATAATCAAAAAGGTGGTGGTGTTAGAGCAGCTGCACAAGTTATCTCTGACTGGTATCACAAGTATGACTTAGCACATTGGATTATTGAAGAAAACGGTTTTCAGACTGCTATACGTCAAGACGAAAACATCAAAGAGTTTGTATTACGTACAGGTATTCTATTACAAGGACACTTAACAGGAAAAAACAAACATGACCCACTTTATGGTGTAGGTGCTATGTCAGAATTGTTTGAGGCAAATAAAATACATTTACCCTATGGCAATGCCGAAAGTCAAGCTAAAATAGATAGTTACAAAAGACAGTTAGTATACTTTGATGGTAAACCTGTTTCTAGTAGGAATAAACATAAGACTGATATTGTTATGTCTAGTTGGTTCCCAATGAAAGTATTTAGACGAGTACAGAAAGAACACTTAGCAGAAGTTGGAATGGAATACAAACCAAGTTTTACTGGTTATAATGTTACTGATATGAATGATGCACCATGGCAATAAATTTAGATAAAAAATCTGCTGAAGAAATCATAGATGCTGCGCAAGAATTAGTCGCAGGTGGTTCTTCTAGCAATAGACAAACTAATAAATATAGAATAAGAGCAATCCTTAATGGTGGTGCTGATGGTATTAAAGCATTATTAGGTAATCAAATGGATACTGCTGATTCAGATTTACTTCCTGCACCAAACTTATTGCAGTCTGGTATTGACAGACTTGCACAAAAAATATCTGGTGTACCTAACATACGTGTAGATTTAATGAACAATAACGATAGTGACCGTGCTAGAAAACGTGCTGATAAGCTAGAAAGAATAGTTGCTTCCTATGATGAGAAGCAAAGACTTAACTTACAGTTAGCACAAGCTGCTAGATGGTTACCGGGTTATGGTTATTGTGCATGGATTATTACACACAAACAAGATAAGAATGGTTTCTTGTATCCTACTGCAGAACTACGTGACCCCTATGACACATATCCGGGTAACTTTGGTCCAGACCAAAAACCACAAGAACTAGCAGTATTAAGAAGTGTACCTAGATGGAAACTTGCACAAATATATCCTGAATATAAAAATGTTATTTTAAAACCTAATAAACCTAAAGGGTCTCCTAACACAAGTACATCTCTTATTGGATATACAGATTCAACACAAGATGGTGATTGGGAAGATAATACAGGTCAAGGTGTAAGTATAATTGAATACTATGACATAACTGGTACATACATTGTATATCCAGAAACAAGACAACTTTTTGATTATATACCTAACACACTAAGTACAACACCGTTTGTATTTATGAAACGATTTAGTTTTGACGAACTTAAAGGTCAATACGACCACACAATAGGTTTAATGTCCATGATGGCAAAGATAAATATTATGTCTGCTATTGCAATGGAAGATAGTGTATTTACAGAAACAAATATTTCTGGTGAGTTAGAGAGTGGACAATATCGTAAAGGTAGATTTGCTGTTAACTATTTAGCTCCGGGTACACAAGTATCTAAACCTGCAAATAACATACCTTATCAATTATTTCAACAAGTAGATAGATTAGAAAGACAGCTTAGATTAGTTGGTGGTTATCCAGTAACTGATGATGCACAGTCTCCTTCTAGTGTAACTACTGGTGCAGGTCTTGCAGAACTTAATTCATCTATGTCATTAATGATTAATGAATATAGAGAGATTATAAAAGTCGGTATATCAGAAATGGATTCTAAAAGATTAGAACTAGATGAAGTACTTGCTGTAGAAACAGGTACACAAAGTAAACCTATGGCAGGTTATTTTAACGGAACATCTTTTTCAGAAAACTATAAACCACTTAGTGATATAGGTGGAGACCATAGAACAAGACGTATCTACGGTGTTATGGCAGGATTTGATGAGCCACAAAAAATAGTTACAGGTTTGCAATTAGTACAAGCAGGTATTATTGATACAGAAACTTTACAAGATAATATTGATGGTCTTGAGAATGTAGGCAAAGTACAAGAACGTATACGTAAGAATAAAGCTGAAAATGTTTTATTTGATAGTGTTCTTGCTAGGTCAGCAGAAGGAGACCCACAAGCCACAATGGCAGTTATAGCTATATATGAAAATCCAAACGCTATGACAGAAATACTAAAACAATTTTATACTCCAGAAGAACCACAGATGTCTCCAGAGCAAATGGCATTAATACAACAACAACAAATGATGCAAGCTCCACAGGGACCACCGCCAGATATGGCTGCTGCTTTTGGATTAGCATAATGAACCAAGAATTTGTTGAAGCAGAGTTTTGGAGTATCGTAAATGAAGAATACGGAGATACTCAAGTAGTATCTTTTGAACAAGCATACGAAATACTAAACCCCTATCCGGGTGTTTATGTTGTAATAATGGAGGAACATGGCGAAGAAAAGAGGTAGAGGTGGATACAGACAACCTAGTAAACCTGCTGCTGTAAGTGGTCCGGGTGCATTATCACAGAGAACTGATGGTGGAGCAGGTAACAGTAAACAACCTATAAGAAGAATACCGGGTGTAGCTTATGGTGAACAAAAAGGTTTATCTCAGCAACAAGCTGCAGCGCCATTACCTGTAGCACAACAAGGACAAATACCTGTAGGTAATACAACAGGTGCAACTCCAAACGTTTTTGGAGCAACAGAGTTTCCTAATCAACCAATTACAGAAGGCGCAATGTTAGGTGCAGGTTCACCTCCAATGCAAGCAATAGATGAAGACGCTAATATGTTACTTGCCGCAATGTATCAAGTAATGCCTAATTCAATTATATCGGAGTTGATTAATCAAGGTAGCGAATAGTGTTCTTCCCTGACCCAATATTTGAACAATCACAAGTAGCTAGTAACGTTGCTAGAAATAAAAAGTTTAAAAACTTAAAAGAAAATCTTAACGATGTTGACCCACCAACGTTAATAGCGTTTACACAAAAGTATCCTAACGCACCACAAAGTTTATTAATTGGTTTTACACAAGTAGGAGCAGACCCTAATTCAGCTGCAGTAGAAGAAGTAGTGGATAGATATTCTATATCACAATCTGAACAAGCAGCTAAACAATGGGAGTTAGCTTCTACAGATGGACAAGGCAATCCTTTAATGCCAGAACATCAAGACATGACATTAAACTTAGCAAAAGCACTTAAAGGAGATGCACAGTTAGGTGTATGGGCATTACTTGGTTTTGAGAGTATGGGCGAAAAAGTAATTAAAATAAATCGTCAACTTAAATACGTTGCTGATTTACACGCATACGACAGCATGCTTGAAAGTGGTATGTTACCAACAGAAGCACAAGAAAATTTAGCTATGTATGTAAGTAATACACAAGTACCTGATATTGGTAAAGATAAAGGTACTTGGGGTGAACTTAAAGAATATACAAAAATGTGGGGAGAAGCTAACAAACTTGCAGGAGAAACTGCATTTAGTGCTGCATTTAGAGAAGCATGGAATGGCAACCCAGTTAACTTTGATAGAGATAGAAAATTTATATTTGAAAGTTTATTAGCTGAAGATGACATACGTTATCAACGATTACTTGATATGGGTCTAAGTGAAACAGAAGCTAGAAAATTATATTATGACAATGTAGGTACACCTATAAAAGCTAATGAAGCATTAGGCATGCAAGAATACACAAGTTTATCTAGCCCTAATAGAATACAATTTTTTGAGGGTAGAAAATCTAACTATGCACCGGGTAATAACATTAACGATATGTTTAGTATTTCTAATTGGTGGAGACAAAAACAAGGATTAGATACTGGAGTATTACAACCGTATTCACCGGGAAGACAAGTTGCATATAATGTAACTCCAAGTGGAACAACAGCAGCAAATACCTTGTCAGGAATTATTGACGGAGGAATTAGATTACTTGCAGACATACCTTTGTCTAAAGGAATATCTACTATAAATAAATTAAAACAAGCTCCTATTACTGTAGATAAATTACTTGATTCACAAAAAGCTGCAAAAGTAGATAATTATTTAAATACTTTTAATAAAAATATTAATGAGTTAGAAGATTACGTTGACCCGTTTTCAAATAAAAAACCATTAATAAGTGGTAAAAATGGTCAACTTATTAGAAAGTTTAAAGGTGACGAAGGTAGAGAATACGCTGCAGGTAGAAAACTTTATAAACAAGCAGGTGTTATAAGTGGTACTAGAAAATCTTTATTTAGAAATACAACACAAGATTTGATGAACTCCCCATTTGGTAGAAAAATAACTAAAGCTTTAACAGAAGAAAATAATGTTGCTAAATTAATGACTACTCCGGGTCTTCATAATTTAGATTACACAATAAATAAACAAATAGCTGATGCAACAGATTATTTAGAAGTAAGACAAATATTAGATAATTTATTTGATACAGGTGTAATTAATCAATTACCGGGTAAACAATCAGGATTAACCAATGCAGTATTAAGAACATCAGCATTAAAAGGTAAAGAATTATTAGATAGTACAAATCCTATTAAACAAACAATAGGTAAAGGTTTAAGTGCTATAGGAAAAGAAGACGCTGCTTTTTTAAGTGCTAGCTCTGGAATTGTGAGTGCAGGTAAAAAAACAGCTAATGTTATAGGACGTAATTTATATGGTAGACAAGCTAAAAGTCCTGATGCGTTTAGTGAACTTATGGGCTTTAGTGCAAATATCCGTTCAGGTTACAAACCTTATTTAAACAAAATATTAAGTGTTACTCCCGATGAAGGATTGTCATTTACTAATAGAGATAGTGCTGTACGCAATCTTGTATCACATATGCAAGTTACAGGATATAGTTATGATGCAATGAAACCTATAGTTGATGAGTTAATAGCTATACCAGAAGGTAACTTTGAAGCAATACAAAACTTTGCATATCAACAAATATTAAGAGATGAATTTATTATGCAACAAACTGGTGAAAATTTTGCAACACAAAGAATTGCTAAAAAAATATTTGAAAGTAACGCAGACATTAGAAAATATTTTGTTGATAGTTTAACTGGAGACAACATGCCATTTGTTGGTGATGTAATGGAAACTATTGTTCAACGTGGACCAAACGGTGAAGAAATAAATATGGTTGTACCATCATTACATTTATTAGCTGAATCTTCAGAATTAATGGCACCATTAGTAGATTACAGATTAATTAACAGAGCATTAGGTAAAGTATTTACAACATACGGAAATGATTTTGAAAGTGGTTTGTTATCTAATCTTACTCATACTGGTAAAAATATGTTAAAAGCATTCAAAGGTGGCGAAGACTTTACAGGAATTATTCCAAGTAAAAACTTAACAGATGATGCTTATACTTTGACATTAGATTACATGACAAGAAATGTATTTAAACCATTAGTACTTCTTAGAGGTGCTTGGTTTGTTCGTGTATTTATGGAAGAAAGTATGAGAATGGCTGCTGCAGGACTTGACAATATGTTTGTACATCCTGCTAGTCACATGATATGGGCTAGGTCACATGGTCAAGCAGGTAGGTTATCTAAGAAATTTTTAGGAGAAAATGCCGGTGGTATTGACAGCGCAAAGATTAGAGAAACTCTTGAATACAAAGAAGTTACTAATAGTGTTTGGTCAGCAGGTGCATTAAAAGGTAGACCTACTAGAGGTTCTAGTATGGGTAGAGATTTTATAGAAGTTAGACCGGGTGAAAGAGGATACGATAAAGCTATTGGTACAGAATTAATACAATTACGTAATGACCCTATAGCTAGATATTTAGCTGCTAATGGATTTAATGACGCATCTAAAGCATGGTTTAGAAGTGCAGAAGCATTGCCACTTAGAAAAGAATTAGCAAGATTAGGTGGTAATAGAATGGAAGGTATTGTCACTAATGCACGTGATGCAGATGCTTACCTAGCTTCTGTAGAAGCAAGAATAAGAATTAAAACTGGTGAACAATTAGTTGAAGGTACTAACTATATTGCAGGCGATAAATACAGTTACAAGTTTGGAACGTATGGTGGTAATCAAAATTTAAGAAATGCTATAGCTACTGGTAAATTAGAACTACCTAGAGGTAAAAAAGTAGGCAAAGCTAACGTTGTTGATTTTTTACCTGATGTATCAAAAGAATACACAAAAACACAACTTAATAAAATTTATGAAGGTTTGTCTTATTACATAGATGAAGGTGTAAATTTTGGTTTAGTAAAAGGTTCTAGACCACAAACAAATGTTACTGGCTTTTTAGGTAAACTAGAAAACAAACTAGATACATATACTGATATAGCTTTTAAACATCTTATGACAAAACCTAATGCTTATCTTTCTAGGTCTGTTGTTTGGAAACAATATAGATGGCAATGGGTTAACGATAACTTTATGGACATGTCACCTAAACTACAGAAAAAATTTATTAAAGAAGCTCAAGAAGCTAAAATACCTAAAAAAGTTATAGATGAAATGCGTGGACAAAAAGGTGTAGCTACTGGAAAAATAGATGATTATGATTTAGCCAATGTACAAAGCAGGGCTTATGGATTATCTGCTACTAAAGAATTATTGTATGACGCATCTAAAAAACATTTATTATCAGACATAACTAGAAACATATTTCCTTTCCCTGAAGTTTGGTTTGAGTTAGCACAAACTTGGAGCAAAATACTTATAGCTAATCCTTATAGAGCTAGACAAGCACAGTTGTTTAGTACAGGAGCTAAAGGTTCTAATACTAACGAATATACTGGAGAAGGATTTTTTGCACCAGACCCTAATGGTTCAGGTTCAGAAATGTTTGTGTATCCGGGTATGGATTTTTTAAGCAATGCAATATTTGGTAAAGATAGTGGAGTTAAAGTAGCTCCACAAGGTTTTGTATCAGGTATTAACTTATTAGGACAAGGTTTTGTACCGGGACCATTACCGTATTTTGGTGTACTTGCAGATACAGTATTACCTAGACACGGTATAGGTAAAGAAGTAAGAGGATTGCTTTATGGAGAATTTGGACCACCATCATTAGGAGATGTAGTTCCATTTCCTGCATGGCTTGAAAAAATATTAACTGCAGTAGGTGCCGGTGATGATAGACAACAATTACGTGCATCTACAACTATTGATGTTTATAGATACGGTAAAGCAGTTGGTAGGGATAAAGCATTAGCAGAACAAGGTAAACTAAATAAATATTTGAATAAAGGTATGAGTTTAGACGATGCTTTTATGGCGTATTCTAAACGACAAGCATCACAACTTTATTTATTTAGAGGATTATCTCAATTCTTTTTACCTACAGGTTGGACACCAAGATATTACATTGAAGATAAAAATGGTCAATATTGGGGTGCGCAAATACTAGCTAATGAATACAGAGAGCTAGTTGATAAAAATGATAGTGACGAAATAGCAGGAGCTAATGAATTTTTAAGAACTTACGGTATGGAACACGGTTGGTTAACAGCTCCTAAAACACAATCTAAAGTAGGTAAACAATCTTTTACTGATAGAGTATTAGAGTTTCAAGATAAAAATAAAGAATTACTTGAAACTTTAGGATTATCTAAATGGTATGTATTACCAGATAGTCCTTATGACGAACGTAACTATGCAAATATGTATGAATCATTTAATAAAGGAAATAGAGTAACTTTGTCACCAGAAGAATATCAAAGACAAGTAAATGATACACTTGGTTATTTTCAATATACAGGGTTTAAAGAACAAGTAGAAGCTATGGATTTATCTAATGCAGATGAAATACAAGTGCTAAGAGTTTATAGAAATTATCTAATTGAACAACTACCGGGTTTTATGAGTGATTATGGTTCTATTAATCCAGTTAAAGCAAAAGATGTTTTAAAAGAAATGCAAGCAAAATGGACTACAAATGAGCTAGTATTAAAACTAGAGTCTGGAAAAGCGTTTGCTGAGTTTAACCCTATATGGGAAGAAGCAGGCAAAATTTCGGAAAGTTATGGTTTTAGCGATAGTTGGTGGCTAACGAGTTCTGCACCAGAAGCAAAAGCATTGAGAATGGGAGTAGCCCAAATCGCTAGAAGTATAACTAAAGAATATCCAGACTTTAAATATATATGGATAGGTGTTTACAGTAGATTGTTTAGAGATGATACTGAACTAATAGGAATATTTAATGACAGTTGAAGAATTAATTAAACAAAAATTTGGTGTTTCTGTAGAGGAATTTATACAAACACATTCTGTCATAATACCTTCACAGTTTGGCGTTATTGTAAATGCTATAGATGCCAATGACCCTGAAAAATTACAAGAAATATTTGATAAAATTGATGGTATAGACCCTACTGATGTAGATGCTACTGAAGGTGGTAAAGATTTTTCTACAGTTGAAGATAAAATAGCTGAAGGTCAACAACAAGTTTTGGAACAATTAGGCGCTCTTGGTGGTCAAAGAAAAATTTATACTAAAAACGATGAAGGTAAATTTGTACTTCAAACAATACCTAGTAATTTTGCTAATGGTTTTACTGCTTTATTTAATATAAGTCAACAACCAGAATTATTAGCAGAATTACAAGATAGTTTTATAAAAAACGGAGTAGTAGAAGCAGATTACTTTGATGATGAAGATGAAGTGTTTGGAGAAAAAACACAAGCTGTTTTATCTTTAGTCATGGAGTATGCAGACAATACTATATTTATACAACAAGATAGTGAAGATGGTCAAAAACTTATTGAACAACATGGTTCTACATATGGTTTCTTAGAAGGAGACCCTGATAATGTAGCGTTTAGTATGGCTGTATTAGACTTAGCTATAGAAGGTGTATCTCAAAGTGTTAAATCACAAAAAGAAATGCAGGAAAAACTAGCAGACGAACAAGCTGTACAAGTACTTGCATCACAATACGATGTACCTAGTGATTTAGAAATGGAAGAAACTATTGATGAATTGTTTGGAAGTATTGTACCTAGAGATGCTACTGCTGCAGAAAAAGCAAGATACAGCACTAGACTTGCAGAACTTTATTCTCCAAGATTTAAAGAACTACAAGCATTAGAGAAAGCTATAAGGACTAATAACATATTTGAAACTGTAAGTGTTACTAAACCATTTGAAGGCAGAATGGTTACTGGACAAGAAGAACAACTTAAAACAGATATATTTCAAATTACAGACCCCGAAGCTGTTATACAATCAGAAATACAAGAAGATTTGAGTGCTGAAGCTAGCGCAATAGAACAGGGTAATGCAGCTAGAAGACAACAGTCATCATTAATAGCAGCTATGTTAGGACAGATATAATGGAAAACACACCATTTGACGAACACATGGCAGGTACAACTGATGCAGAGATAGCAGAGTGGTATGGAGAAAAGTATGGTAAAGATTATATTACTGATACTAAAACTATGACAGCTGCTCAGATAAATGATATAAACACAGAGTTTAAAACAGATGTAGCAAAATCTTTTGTAGACGATACAGATGAAGTTGCATTGTCTGCTAGAGAATGGCTTAATGAAAACACATCAAGAGGTGTAGACCCTACAGCACAAATAGATGATACATTAGCAGGACTAGAACAATCTAATGCAGATATGTTTCCTGACAATTTAGAAGAACTTGATTTTGATGGACCTGATATAACATTAAACCCTGATGGTTCTACTACTGAAAAAACTCCAAATATGATAGTAAATGAAAATGTACCTATAGAAGATTTTAAAATAATGTTTGGAGGTAATCCTTATGAAACTAAATTGCCAAAAATATTAGATGATTTAAAAGGTACAAATGTATATAAAAGAACTCAATTCATGTTCCATAGTTTAGAGTTAGAATACCAAGATAGACAAAAATTTAAAAAATTAGTAACTCAGCAGTACGACATCTTTTACGAATTTCTAAAAGAAAATCCTGATTTAACTCTTAAACAAAAAAATGACTATTTAGATATGATAAATGATAGAGTACTTAAACTTGATGAGAAATATTTAAAAATCAATCGTAAAAATGATGTAGATTTGTCTTTAGAAGAATTAACAATATACGATAATGCAATAGAAGATGATTTTAAAAATTTAAAAAATAAACTACCAAGTATGCTTGATGAAATAGAAATACAAAATTTAGATTTTGATTTAGAAAATGCTTTAACTGATGATGAAATATTTATGCGAGATGTTCAACCTCAAATTGATGATTATTACGCAGACATGGCTGCAAAAGAACCTAACATTGACAATGTTAATTCTTATTATGAAAGTTTAAATCAAGCAGACCAAGAATTAATTGATGCACATTATGAAAATATGATAGATGATGCTCAAACAATTAAAGTAAATGATGTACCAGTTACTGGTAAAGTAATTAAACAAACTATTAAAAACAGATTAAAAAAACTAGCAATAGGTGGAGTAGACGCTTTAGATATATATGAACTAGGTTTAATTGGTATGGCATTAGTAGAACCTGCTGTACAAAAAGCATTAAATCCTCTAATGCCTATGATAGTTCCCGGCTTTAAAGGTAAACTAGATAGTAAAACATATGGTCAACAAGTAATAGAAAACTTACAAACAACTGCTAAGATTTCTCCTACTGCTAAAGCAGCTGAAAAGTTTGCAGAAATGCCTGACCAAGGAGAGTACAACTCTTATAGTTGGGTAGGAAAGATGTTAGATAGATGAGCGAAATAACTTGGGGTCCTAAAGGTACACAACTAATTGTAGTTGAAGGTGCTAAATCAGATGAAGAAGGTAACTTAGTAGAAGGTAGCCGTATGGATACTGCATACTTTTTAGGGTATGAAGATGCTAATGGGACATTCTTTTTGTGGTCAGTACCAGAACAAGAACTATCTGTAGTAACAGATTTAGATGAAAACTTACAACGTGGTGCTTTAAAAGAAGCTGTAACTAATACACTTCCTAATAGAAAAGTACCGTTAGCTACATTTAATACATTAAGTATTAACAATCAAATAGTATCTGCAGGTAGTTATAACGAACTTAAATCTGATTTAACTAATTTAACTCCAGTACAAGGGTTTTTAAAAGATATGCAAACTATTGCAGATGAATTGTATTGGTGGAAAGATGGTAGCTATATAAACATGGTACAAGAAAACTATGCTGAAACAGGTAGCTATGAACTTAATGCTGCACAAATGGCAGGGTTTTTAAAAAAGTATGATATGTCAGAAGCAGAATACAATGCTGCTATTACTAGAGCTACAAATAAAAAAGGTTATGATGAACAAAAACAAACATATTACAATTCTGTAGTTGACCAAGTTACAAAACTAGGTGGAGAAATATCTGAAAAAGGTATGATGTATTTAGCCACACAATGGGTTAATGGTTTATATAACACGACTAGAGTTACACAAGAAATTATTGGTTACTTAGACCCATATTCTAATATGCCTGTATCAGAAGGATTTAAAGCTGCTGCAGGAGATGCTACACCTATACAAACTGGTGAAACTAAAGTACAAGAACTTTTAAACAAATGGCTACCTAAACACATGCACAATGAAATTAACATTGCACAAGTTGCAGGCGATATAAGAAACAAAGGTGGATACGAAGCAGAGTTTATTGAAGACTTAAAAGATAAAAGATTTGCACAATATGGTATGTATGAGAGAGACATTGCGTGGAACAATATTATAAATACTTATGTATCACAAGCTAGTGACATATGGGGAGTACAAGCAACTGTAGATGACCCAGTTATTTTAGATGCTGTACAAAGAAACAATCAAAGTGTATCAAGACAAGAACTTAAAAAGATTGGCTTAGAACGAGGATACCAAAAGACTGTGACAGATTTTGCTAGTGGTATGGCTGATGCATTTGGTACAGGCATAGTTAAATCTGCAGGATACTTGGAGGGATAATGGCAGCTATAGTAGAAGGTACAAACAATCAAGTAACTATTTATAAAAATGGTCAAGTACAAACTGCACAAGAGGGAAGACGTGAAGGTGAAAGTGCTTCTGAATTAAACAGAAAACTTGCTGATGGATGGAGTACAACTGCTCCTAGTGATGCAGGAACTAGTCAACCTGCTCCAAATACAGACGCAGCTATGGCAGTTGCAAGAAGTCTATTTAGTTTTTTTCCTGAAGCTGTATTAAAAGACTATGCAAATGCTTGGATTAAATATGATGATACAACATTAGCTATAGCTGAAGTTAGAACTAAACCTTCATGGAAAAAAGAGTTTGGTTTCTTACAAAGAGATGATGGTAGTTTAATTATGTCTGAAGCTGAAATGTTATCTACTAAAGCTAGTTACGCAGAAACATTAAGAGAAGTAGACATAACAGATATGACAGAATTTGAAAATAAATTTAATGAACTAATAAGTGGAGAAGTATCTGCAGCAGAGTTTCAACAAAGAGTTGACCTTGTATACAATCAAGTGGTAGACCAAATACCAGAAGTAGAACGTTTATATAGAGACCGATTTGGAATTGAATTAGACCAACCTACTATATTTGGTGCATTACTTGACCCAGACATATCAGATAAAGTACTTAAAGGTGACATACAAACTCTACAATTACAAGCACAAGCAAGTATTAGAGGGTTTACACAATCATTTGCTAGATTTGAAGAACTTAGAAAAGCAGGATTAACTACACAACAAGCAGCACAGGTATATGAACAAGCAACTGGCTTTATGCAAGCTGCATCTACAGTAGGTAGAGAAGTAGAATTAGAAACACTAGAAGAAGCAGCATTAGGTGACGTTACATCACAACAAAGATTACAACGTATTCAAGCTGAAATACAATCTGCAGGTGGTACACAACTAGGCGCAGCATCTACACAAACAGGCGAAGTAGTTGGACTTTTAGAAGATTAGTGTATAATAATATGTATAGCGTTGCGTGGTCCGCTTAAAGACCTGCAATCAGATTTTGGTCCTACGTCAAAATCTTGTACTTAAATTCGTAGAGTAAAGGACTTTAGCTAGAGCTACAGTAACTAAAGTCAAGTGTGGTCTGTAGTCCCACGTTAGACATCCACAGGGTCTAACTGCAAGGGTAATACTGTGAGGAGGTACGAAATGACAGATGACTATACAGATGCAGGCGAAGAAACTATTAATGAATCTTCCGGTGCTAAACAAATGCGTCAGAAAATTAAATCGCAAGAAGACGAGAATGCAGATTTAAAAGCTAAGTTAGCAATGTATGAACAGGAGAAATTAGAAACTGCTGTAACAGGAATTGGCTTAGACCCTAACGCAGGGTTTGGTAAAGCATTAAAGCAAGTGTATAAAGGAGAAGTAAATCAAGACTCTCTTTTAGATTTTGCAAAGCAAGAGTATGGCTATGAACCAACAGGTGTTTCAGGACAGGCACCACAACCAGTTCAGGAAGCTGTAATTCAAAGTGATGCACGCGCTAGAGTAGAAGCACTTGAAAGTAGTTCACAATCAGTTGTACCCAAAGATGCTTTAGAAGTTTTACAAAAGGTTGCGGAAAGCGGTAATACTAAAGACAGTATTAGAGCCAAACTCAACATAATGGAAGCTCAAAAGAATCTATAAAAATTTAGTATAAGTACGAGTAATTATGTAGGAGGTAATTATGGGCGTTATAAGTAGCCCTAATCCAATCTCAGCAAGTGAGATTAACAACTTTACAGGCGAGTTGTTCAAAGTCACACCACATAGAACTCCATTATTATCAGCATCCGGAGGACTTACCGGAGGAAAAGCTATCAATAGCACATTCTTCCAGTTCCAAACGATTGATAATGCTACAGTATCTTCCGTAACACCGGGAACAGAAGGTGGCGCACCTAACTATAATGGTCGCTCACGTTCTGCTATCCAAGGTGTACTTGAGATATTTCATGAAGCAGTACAGTTAACCTTTACTGCTCAAGCAGCTTATGGAGAGATTGTGCCGTTTGACTTGGCAGCGAACTATAAGAACAGTATTGACAAACTCGCATTAGAGGGTACTAACCCTGTTAATGATGAAATGGCTGAACAACTTCAGTTAGTTCTAGAGTTAGTCGCAAAAAAAGCAGAGTTCCAAGCATTTAATGGTACCTTTGCAGACGGAACAGCAGCTAGTAGGCAAATGAGGGGCTTAGATGCTCATTGTAACCTTACTGGAGGTAACGTTTATTTTAACGATGCTTCAGGCGATGGTACCGGTGCAGACCAAAAAATACATTGGGACACAGTAGCAGGTGCTATGAAGAAACTATATGATGCAGGCGCTCCATTAAGAGAACCAGTATTATTTATTTCTCCTGCAATGTTGTTGGACCTTAACAAAGAACTTGTTAACCCAACAGTATCAGGTGCTTTAACAGGCGGTATTCTACCTAGAGACAGAAATGTCGGAGGTGTTGACATTGACACTATCGTAACTCCATTCGGAGCTATGGGATTGGCTTTGTCTGACTACTTACCTGCTAACAAAGCATTTATTGTAGATATGGCATATGTTGCACCTATCTTCTTGAACATTCCGGGCAAGGGAACAGTCTTCATAAGAGACTTAGACCAAGCCGACAATGCAAGAATGGGTAAAGCAGTTTACATGGAAATGGGATTTGACTTCGGTCCTCCACAATACCATTGTGAAATTGCCGACATTGCTTAATAGATAAGTATTGAACTTTATGGGGGAATCCACCTTCCCCCTAAAGTTCTGCTAAAGTAGGAGATTATGAGTTTAAGTAAATCAATAGCTAAAAGTGTAACAATAGATGTATCTGCAGATGCTAACAATTCATCAGGAATAAGTACTGATGGTATGTTATTATCAGGAATTATTTTTCCCGGTACTATGACAGGTTCAGCATTAACAGTTGACTTTTCATTAGACGGAAGTACATGGTACGATGTTGTGGAAACAGACGGTACAGAAGTATCTTATACAATTACTGCAGGTGACGCAGTTAGAGTTGACCCTAGTGGTTGGGCTTTTGCATCATCAGGTTTTGTAAGAGTTACATCCGGAAGCACAGAAGCTGCAGACAGAAAAATAACATTAATATTTAGAGCTGCTTAAGGGGTATAAATGAGTACCACTATAGGAGACCTAGTAAATAGGGTTTATAGAGAATACCTTGAAGCACCTGACAATTTAGAAAGTTACTCTTATCTAACAGGTGGAATTGATTCAACTGCAACAACACTCGCATACGATGATAATTTGTTTTCTAGTGAAGAAGAAGATGCATTAGGTGCAGGAACAGTTATAGAAATTAATAAAGAATTAATGTATACAACTGCACTCAATACAGTTAACAATGAAATTACTGTAACTAGAGGTGCTAGAGGAACTACAAAAACTGCACATTCTGCAGGAGATATTATCAAAGTATCACCTACGTTTACAAGACAAGCTGTATATGATGCAATCGTAGACCAAATAGAAAATTTATATCCAACATTATTTGCTGTAGAAACACAAACAATAACTGCTAAAAGCGGTATTAATATATTAGATGGTGCCACAGATAATTACTTAGTTACACCAATCAAAGCTATATCACAATACACAGACTACGATGCAGGACAAGATGAAACAGGTTCACAATTTAGAGGTGTGTCTGTACAATTAGTTGACTTACCTAATCCATTTACATATACAAATGATGCAGGTTCTTCAGTTACACTTACCTATACAGGTGGTCCGTCTGTAGTACACGCGTTACAAAATTTTGGTATATCTTCTGGTAAAACAATGTACATATCTTTTAAAAAGAAATTTGTAGAACCTGCAGATGAGACAACAACATTAGCTGCTGTTGGTTTAGAAAATGAATATGAACCAATTATTATGGCAGGAGTTGCTGCACAAATGGTTGCAGGAAAAGATATAGGTACATTAGATGCTAAATATCTTACTGACCAGTTAGCTGTACAAAATGCACCTATAGGTAGTTCTAATCAAATAAGAAATAGTTTATTACAATATCAACAACTGCTTATACAACAAGCTAGAAAAGATTTAAGAGCTAGGTTTCCAGAACCTGTATCAATGAATAGCATCAACTATCCGGGTGCATAATGCCTAGAGTTGCAACAACATCTATAGTTAGTAAACCTAAACAATACGGATATGACATTAAATTAGACGATGTATTATTAAGAACTGCTATTGGTCCTAATGTACAAATGACTATACAATCATCCGAAGTAGAAGAAGCAGGTATTAATGTTAAACAAAATCCTGAAGACTTTACTTCAAACCTTGGTCGTATATACTCTAGAAATAATTTTAGGTCAGGTCAGGGATTAGATACAGCACATAGAAGTAATGGTCAACCTGATGATGTAAACAGATATTGGGATAGTAAAGGTGTTGATGTATTTCATGCAGATGATGAAACTTCTTATCACGTACACTTACTACATCAGACAGCTGATGTTAATGTACGAGGAGCAAGTACACAATTTGCGGGTACAAATAATTATATAGCACAAACTACAGATGGTAAATTATGGGTAACAGATAACACAAGTGTTTATTACTCTACAGATGATGGTGACAACTGGATAGAAATAAACAATACAACTAACAACGCAACACATAACTTTACAGGTATAGCTGCTTTTGGTAATAGTTTATTTCTTACAACAGCTAATGGTACATCCGGGTCACAATTAATTGAATATGATGGTTCTTCTTGGACTGTACGTACTACTGCACAATCAAGTTCTGGTGGTTTAACTGGTATATGGTTTGTTAAAAGCAGACTATGGATTACAGGTAATGATGGTACTGCTGAATACATATGGGAAGCTAGTCCGTTTAACAAAACATGGTCTGCTTCTGATTTACAAGATGCAGATAGCATAGTAGAAGTAGAACCTACACATGAGTTTACAAGCATTATTGATGGTGGAGCTGCTGTATTAGCAGGAAGTACTGATGGCAATGTTTATTCTTTTAAATTAGTAAGTAGTGTATTTGTTAATCAAGGACAAACAAAAATACCTTTTGAACAAGTACATAGTTTAGCTGCATCAGAAGGAATTATATTTCTTGGAACTAAAGAAGAAGGTGGTAATTCTACAGGTGTAGGTCGTTTATACAGAACACAACTTGTAGCTGTAGATGATTTATATGTATTAGCTAATAGACAGCTAGTTAAAGAATGGATATATGACAGTATAGATGCAACACCACATGCCATGTTTGTTAGTCGTGATAGTGTATACATGGGTGTAAAAGAAAATACTAATGAAGTAAATTTGTGGCGATACTACTTACCAACAGGTGGTTTGGCTAGAGATTTAAGTTACACAGGTACAGGATTAATGCAAGGAGTAACACAAGCAGACGCTAAATTTATTGTTTCTCTATCAGGTAATGACATTTATAAAGAACAATCTACATATGTATCTGAAGGTTATCTATTAATGTCAGCAGCAGATTTCTTTACAGCAGAAGAAAAACAATTTGTTGGTGCAGAGATATCTACATTTGCATTACCGATAAACACAGAAGTAGATTTAAAATATTCTACAAAGTTTGAAGATTTAGATACACCAGAAGCAGCAACATTTGCTACAGCTATAACACAAGTGTCTGGTGTAGGAGATGTAGAAAAACAAATAGCAGAAGTTTCACGATATATTATAGGTAAAATAATACTTAAAAGTATAGACAATATAGATACTCCTAAAGTCAAGTCTGTACAATTTCGTGCATTAGCTAGACCAGAATTAGTAGTAGCACAAATACCTATAAATATTTCTGATAGAGTAGAGAGACCTAATAGAAAACCTTTGAAAGTAAAAGGTTTAGGAGATGTATTGTATGCTTCTCTAAAAGCAAAAGAAGGTACTTCTGCTACATTAGAAATATTTGAACCACGTGAAATAATACGTGGTGTAGTAGAAAGAATAAGCTATCCAATACAAACTAATGAAGTACTAGGAAGTGATACACAATATGCTATCATTACTGTACGTGGTACTAGACAACCTACGTTTGACGATGTAACATCTATTAACGTACCGGGTATTGCAGCTTATGGTATAATGAGGTTCGGAGCATAATGGCAGATAGACAAACACAGATAGTAAACTTTTATGAATCAACTATTTCTGGAAGTATTTTAGCTAGTGCTGCAACATCTTTTACTGTATCATCTGCACCTACTACTAACGGTACAACAGTAATTAATGCTACTATTGGAACACCTGATACATGGTTTTATTTAGTTATAGACCCAGACAACTCTGGTGCTAGAGAAGTTGTCGTAGTTAAAGCATCTGCATCAACAAGTTTTACAACAGTTTTAAGAGATGTAGAAGGCAGATATGGTGGTACACCACCTAATCATCAAGTAGGAACAACTGTACGTATGTCTGTTGTGCATCAACAAATAGAAGATGTTAACGATAGAATAGACGCAGTTAAAGTTACTGCTGACGGTGCAATACAAACATCTTTATTACAAGATGATGATAGTTTTGGAAGTCCTGCTGCTACAAAAGTAGCTAGCTCAGAAAGTATTAAAGCATACACAGATGCACAGATTGCAGCATTACCTACAGGTGTAAGTCTTGGATTAGTTCTTGCTCTAAGTTAATGGGTATATTATTAAATCTCAAAGAAGGTAAAGTTGCTAAAGAGTTAGAGTCTGGTATA
>Ga0233415_10000342_pt1 | contig 22412 bp, 20 predicted proteins | sample Na_anoxic_12_MG_FD_188631 | JGI IMG/M metagenome (GOLD analysis project Ga0233415, IMG submission 188631) | Seawater microbial communities from Saanich Inlet, British Columbia, Canada - Na_anoxic_12_MG | ecosystem: Environmental > Aquatic > Marine > Inlet | place: Canada: British Columbia... | reverse complement strand
GCCAAGCGAGATAGCCAATACCCGCCACTCGCAAAGAGGACAAATAATAAACCCTGGACTATCTCTAGGTATGGCATTATGCGTAGAACGCTAGAGTGATCTTAGTAGTAGCTGGTGCAATGATGTTCAATGTTGTTGCATCTGATACATCTCTGATGCCTGGGTTAAGATCAACAGTAGATGCTGCAATAGAACCAGTTGGTACTGTAGCTGCACTTCCGTCATATCTTACATAGAAGTCACCATTAGCACTGAATGCACAAATATTACCGTCTGTTGGGATAGTTACTGACTGGTTAGTAGCTGCTGCTAGTTCACCTGCGTAGTAAGTATCTGTTACGTTAATTGCACCTGTTGCTTGACCTTGTGCGCCTATTTTTTGTTTGAATGCTTTCATTTATTACTCCTGAGTTTGTAGTTTAGTGTGTTGCCTTGGTTATACATAATTTATTCCTAGTTAAGGGTTAGTAGCATCTGTGACATTAAGATTACTAAGCACCTTATATCTCGCACTTGATGCGTGAGTGGCAAACCCTTTCGTTGTACAAAGATTACCAACGACCACAAAATCTTGGTTAATGTCTGCCGCAAGTCCTATGTCATAGGTCTGTGAGTGTACAGCAGCGAAGAAGTTGTTACCGTTTATAACCCCTCTGTTAGCACCCTTCATAAGGAGATAACTATCACCAATGAATATGTTGTTCGATATATTGAAGTCTGTTACTTCATAGTCAGCAATGATTGGTGTATTTTCAAGCACACAACCTGTAACAACCAGGTATTTAAAGTTTGCAGTAGGTGTTGTATAGCCTACCTGAAGTTTTACATCTGTGAAGCTGCAACCAGTGAAGACTATTCCCTCAACAGTTGGGTTAGATGTTTCCATATAGAACACCTTATCACCAGTATTAGCACCATAAGCATTAAATGCACAAGCTGTAAACCTGATGTCCTTTAATGCTGAAATGTCTTGTGTACATTGGAAAAACGCTAAGTGACTAGGTGCAGTGGGTGCGGAAAACTCGCAACCTTGGAACGATAAGTTTTCAAACTTACCTTCTGTGGTTGTGGTGAAGTCAACATAATTACCAAATAGGACGCAGTTGCTAAAGTGCATCCCACCCATAACACCTTGGGTTAGCACGTTTGCTGTCGTGTAGCCTTGCATCACCTTAAAGGCGTGAATGTTATACTCAAAACCACAAGCATCAAAATAAATATCAGCCATCCTAGAACCCTGGAATACAGAATTAAAACTAAACGCTCTAATTCTTCTAAAGTCAGCCTGTGGAAGACCAGAGTTATCATAAGGATTTTTATCAGCGCCCAGCCAGAAACAGACAGACTTTGTGCTATCATTATTCTGAACACCGAAGTTAATGTTCTCAACATCACATATCCCAGCATAAGTCAGAAACATAATTTGATAATTCACAGTTACTTCACCACTGTTTAAGGTGGTTGTTGCCCAAGCAGTGTTGTCTGGATTGTGTACCGCTAACAACATAACAGTACCATTACTAGGATTTGGGTCTATACTTCCTAGACCACTGCCTTCTCCAATGAATTTTGTACCAATGTATGGTTTGACAGGTTGTTTTATAGGGTATTTACCAGCAGGTAGAAAGACCGTATTACCAAGTGTTTCACTGGTTCTACTGTTTGCTGCCAGAACAGCAGCATTAATAGCAGGAGCGTCATCGTAATCATAATGAGTACCATCAGAGATTGCATCGATACCTCTAGCACCAAACCATCTGACATTAATAACACTGTCGTAAATCCTAATCCAGCGACCAGTCGTTACGCCAGTAGCCTGAATAATCATACCGCCATCATCAGCCTCAGTTGAAGCTGAATCCCAGTAGAATGTACCACCACCTAAGTCACCAGCAGCATAATATCCTAATACTGTGATTGTATCATTGTTTGCCATTGAAGCACCATAGGTCTTCAGTTCGGCAATACTAGTTGCCTGTGGTGTCATCCTGCTGTGTACTTTAGTTAATCCCATTCGCTACTCCTAGTTATGCTAACGCTGCTACTTGTGCTGCAACCACATCATTGTATGCTGTAACTACATCTGCTGTCCACGTAGCAGTTGCAATAGCTACTACCTTAGCATCTTCATTAGTCGTATCGTCTCCAGGTGCTAATACGTGTCTGTGGAATGATGAAGATAATACCTCACCATCTTCTAGCACTCTTGTTGCTGAACGTACTTGTAATGTGCCATTCTCTAGCACTTCAATCTTGTCTGTTACTGTTTCTTTCGTTAGAGCCATTATGGTTCTCCTATGTTATTAAATTATACTTCGAAACTAAATGCTAAATTTAAATCAGTGTTAAGATGCTGTGCCTTAAAGTAATAGACTGTTGAATTATCTGGTCTGAAATAAACATAAGTGTTGTTGTAACTAACTACAGTCAACCCTTGATACGTATTAGTAGAGTCTTTTAAATTAGCCACACCATACAATTGCTGGTCTGCCGCTGGAACAAAAGGATATGTCATTCTCAATAATCCAGAGCCTGCTGCAGTTATTGCAATTTTTACTTTACAAGTCACCAATCTACCAATCTTAGTATAAGTTGCTTTTGTTACTGTGTACGTTGGTGTTGTTCCACTTTCTACGCTTAATGCTGGAGTCCAAGTACCCTCTTCATAGTCATCTAAGGCATTAGCTGCTGCTGTGTCACCGTTGAATTGAATACCGCCAGCATTCAGTCTAAGATAACCAGCGGAGTCAAATGACGCTCTAGTACCTCTATTTGTTCTAAACGCCATAGCATTTGTCGAGTGGTCATATATTACAGCACCAGAGTCATTATTATCATTATCGTGGAAATATAGATTTCCTGTATTCGCCCTATTAGAGACAATCGTTAGCCCGTGAGAACCGCTTGTACTTCCTATCGATAAATCATCTGCTTGTGCAGGTGCAATAGTTGTAGTCTTACCAATTATAACTCTCTCATTACTATCAATAGTCATAGCTAAAGCATTGGAGTTATCATCGATACCAGTAGATTGAAAGTTACTAATAATACCACCATCAATCTTATCGCCAGATAGTCCATTATCTGCATAGTCTGCGCTCTCTAATGTGCCATCAACTACTGATGAGCCTGTTACATTCTTACTTGAATTTCCGTTGTTATACATAATTTATTCTCCTAATTGATTATCAAGCCACTAATTGCATCTGCGCCTACACTCAACCACTCAAGCTTGCAGACAACATCAATAGTGCTAGCGCCTACTTTGGCAATTTGTATCTGCACTCTATTGTTGAGAGTTGTTGTTGTAAGTGTAAAGTCTCCTTGAGTAGATCCACTGGCATCCACAACACCATCTGCTTGAGCTGTTAGAACTATAGCATTTGCATAATTCTCAGTATTAACTCCTGTTTTAACAATACCTACAAAAGTACGACTCCAGGTTTCAGCGCCACCTGTTTTCTGTGACGTTATCAGTAGATTAAACTGAGTGTATCTGAATCCTGTTTTTAATCCTAAATCATATAGATCTGTGGCAGCCCCTACACCATCTAAACGATGAAGATTCCAACCAGTTGCACCTACAGTACCATCCGTAGTTGATGGCACTACAATATCAGGATAAACATCAGTTAGGTTATGATTCCCTCTTAACTGTGCATTATTACTTGCATCATCAACTTTATTAAATGAAGTATCAAAGTAGTTGTTGGTGATTGACACTCCCTGGTAAGTAGAGCCAATCTTAACCTGATATGCACCTGTACCAATGACTGAAGCGAAGTTATTCATACCATCGATTGATACACCCTGCCCAAGATTAACACCTGAACTAATCAAAGCAATACTATTAGTTGTACAATTTTCCCATCTACAGTTAGAGAATAACCAGTTATTGCCATTCTCTATGTATGCACCTTCAGCGCCGTTAGTTTCAAACCAACAAGCTATAAAGCCATTTCCATTACCTTGTGATTGATTGGTAACTGTAGGGTCTCCCAACATCTGTACACCACGATTAACCTCATTTGTATATGTACAAGCAAAGAATTTATTCTCATTCGCTGGTACGTGTACAGCATTTGACGGGTTTAGGAAGTATTTAAACTCCATACCAATATAGTTACCAGAGAAAGTACAGTTAAAGAATCTATTAGATGTAGCACCCTCTAAAATTAAACCAACCGCATTAGTTGCTGTTGCACCGCTCACACTGATATTGATGAATGTACTTCTCAACGCTTTTCTTAAACGCAACCCACAGACGTAATTGGTACTTGTAGCATCTATAGAAAGACCTACATTAGTCCACTTACATACACCGTAGTTATCACCACCTTCTTCAACTGTTATAGCAGTTGCACTAGCTGTGCTACCCTTATATGTAAAACTAATGTCCTGTAGATTATGATGCTTAATGACCAAAGGTGTAGAGAATATATAACTTCCACCACCACCCGTACCTACTCCACCTGTATTTTCTAAATGAGTGAAGAACGCCTGAATAGCTACCGTATCATCTGTAACACCATCGCCCACAGCACCAAAGTCTAATACTGATACTGACTCTTGTAGCTTGTTCTCTACTGTTCTACTAGAAGCACCAGTGCCACCTTGATTATAGGTAGCACTCGCTGCGTCTGTAGCTGTACCAAGATAAGCATTGTATCGTACTTGAATATCTGCATTAAGTGGTGGTGCAGTGCTGAATGTAACTACAGCACCTGAAGTCGTGTATGTGTCTGTATGTTGAGTTACACCATCAATAGTGATAATCAAAGCTTGAGCGTTAGGAATAGCAGTAACACCACCTGTTATAGTGAAGTCCACTGTAGCACCATCGCCTGTAAACTGGTATGACGTTGCTAATACACCACCTGCAAACGCTGCGGCCACTGAAGCATCAATATCAGTCATAGTTGAGCCTGATACAGCAACATCACCGTTACTATCAAAGCCCATAAGCTTGGTAGCTCTAGTGTCTTTAAGTGGCAATGTCATCGTAGCATCTTCGTCATCCAACTGAAGGCCTAGCTTTCTACTAAGCTCAGACTCATTCTGCTGTGCCATCATGACTAGCTTATCTAGATCATCGTTTAATGTATCAGCTAGTAAGTCACCGTTTACTTGGTAATCTGAAGTTCTGGCTACAGGCATATCACGTAAGATTGTGATAATATCACCTGTAGTAGCTCCAGTTACTAGAGTAACAGTACCACCGTTGTCATCTCCTGCGCCTGATACTGTGTAATCTGTTGTTAATGTTTTAAGTGTCGTTCCAACGTAGACTTTAAGATCTGCGTCTGCGAAGATAGGAAAGGCATACGTGAATGCAGTCTGGCCTGAAGTCGCTGTGTATTGGTTACGAGGAGTTAAATCTCCTACTTTTATTTGTGCCATATTAATATCCCTGTAGTAATTCTTCAAGTGGCTTGCCTGTCTTTGCTTCCACTTTTAATTGTTTTTGGTATTGCCATTCAGCAGCCAATGCTTCGTTCTCATCTAGTAGTGTTGCTCTAGCACCATCTCTGAAAGCATTAACGATAGTAGTGATCAACATAGCTCTACCGCCATCTGGTCCTCCACTAGCATCTTGATACATATCACCAGCCATCATGCCTTGTAAGTATTTATGCAAGTTCAGATCTTTAGTCTTACCAGTCTTCATATTGGTATAAGGCATTTTCAGCTCTTTACCTGCCAAAACAACATATCTATCGTATTCATCTGCATTAAGCTCAATAGAGAAATTACCAGTGCCAATACTTCTTCTAGGCATTGATACGTTTACTTCATTCTCTACGATCTCGTTATCTACAAAATCAAACTTCCTAGTAGATGAGTAGATAGGTGATATAAAGTCTATACCTAAGCCACCTTGTAATACAATAGGCTCGCCATATAAGTTACGTCTAGGTGGTAGTGAATCTGATAGTCCAGGTGTTCTAGCTTTAATCTCATCCATCAATGAATAAGTAGCTCTCATAGTAGGATCAAACTCTCTCTCAATGTTAGCAACCAATGATGTCATTGGTGTAAATGATGCAGCTTGTCTTTGGAAGAATCTTTCAGCATAACGATCTGGATCTGATAATACGTTCATCACATCTGATAAACCTCTTAGATATGTTCTAGAAGTTAAGTTCTTAGCCATTGAGATTGTTGCTGCTGTAGCAAGGTCTAATGAATCTTGATCATCTTCTGCATATTTCATGACTTCAGTTAAGTCTGCTGATAGGCCAAGGAACATTCCTATTGGATCTGTTCTATTGAATGAGTAATACTTATCGCCCACTTTCATTGAATAAGGCTGCCATCCTTGTCTTCTTAGAGCATCTCTTTGTGCTTTATTCTTTGGTCCGCCACCAGTAATAGTGCCATCTGAAGACATAGTAACGCCTACACCCATAACTAATGAGCCTAGACTCATCTTCGATAATGCCATATCACGTCTTGCGCCACCTGCTGCAATATCTGCTCTGAATGACTTAGCAAAAGGTGCTAATGGTGAACGTACGCCAACAAACTTAACAATGTTTACTGGTGTTCTAACAAATGGAAGGATCAGTTTAAGAGCAGGATGAGAGTTAGCTAATTGCTGTACCTTCTGTCCTGACTCGCCCAATGGGTTTGTAAATGTCTGTACTCGTGCAACATCTGATGCTGCCAAGTGAATCTCTTCTGTAGGATTATTAACGATCTCTACAATGCGCTTACCTAGGTCTTCGCCTTCTAAGCCTTCGCTTGTTGCCTTTCTGTAAGCTAGAGCATTCAATTCCATTCGGTAGCCAATAGACTTGAAGAACTCATCTTCAGCACCAAGGAATCTACCTGGCATTCTAATCATGTTTCCTAGTAGATCAACACCCTTAGATAAATAACCCTCAGTATTGATACCCACGTTCTGAGCTGTGATAGCTCTATACTTACGCGCCTCTAATTTCATTGCAGGATCTGAAGGCTCACCAGTCTTTAGAGTCTTCCAAAACATTCTTAGACCATCACGAGTACCTTGCATCAATCCAAATACTTGGCCTACTGCCTCTTGGATCTCTACACCTTTCTCTGATCTTAGAATCTTAGAGAAGCCAGATGCTAACATACGCTCTGGGATAGACCATGTGGCCACCATAGCATTAGATGTTACGTTCACCATGTGAGTAGCTGGACTAGATAATAGACCATTGATCCAGTATTCAAGGATAAAGTCACCTGTAGTGGCTGAATTTGCCTCTTTAGCACGTTTAGTTACTTCAGCTAAGTCATCGCCAGCCTCTTCAATATACTCTGCTAATTTGTACAATGTGTCATCACCACCAGAGCGCTCAAATGTCTCTTGTAGTTGTGATCTAAATACTGCTGTCTTATCACCAGTCTGCATACCTGCTTGTACTGGGATTCTAAATGCGTTTAGTGAACGTCCAGCCTCTGCTGACATTCCTGCTACTGATTGTTGAATAGCAACGTGTGTTGATACCGACTGTCTGAATGCTAGTTTCTCTGCTGTAGTGGCTTCGCCATCTAATACATTCTTAGCTAACTTCTGTAGTCTTGATGCTGAATCAGTTAAAGCAATTCTAGCACCTGTTACTCTAGCAGGTGTCACACCATCACCAAGCTTAAAGCCTAGGATGTCTTCCAACTCTACTTTCTGAGCATCAACAACTGTTTGCTCTTGTGATACAACACCACCACGAGCTTTAATAAACTGATCTTCCTGAGCGCCTATGTTGTCAATGACAGTTAAGACCTCATCAGGCTCTTTAATATTATCAAAGTTAATGTTACGTGCGCCTGGAGTAGTGCCTGAAGGCAAACCCATCTCAATATCTTTTGGCGCAGTGATTGCTTCGGCTTGTGCGACTTCATCAATAGGTTGTATAGTTGGAGTTTCTATAGGTGCTTCTACAGGTGTAACTTCTGTAGGTGTTACCGCTACAGGTTCTGTAACCGCTACAGGCTCTACTTCTGGAGTTGCCGATCTTAATGCTGCTTCTTGTGCTTCAGTCTTTAGTTGGCCAGTTGCACCAGCCTCAACTATATCCTCAGTTCTCTTAGCGCCTGCTTTTATGTATGCCTTGCCTATTTCTGCTAGAGGAGTACCCATTACCAAATCCTTTTGATTAATTGGTTTGAGTGTCCTGCAAGGGTCAAACGGCTTTCTTTTATTTTAACTAAAGTAAGCGCGCCTGTGTAGTCTTTTATTAACATTATTTATTTACCTTTGTTTCCATTACTGTGTGCTTTCTTCCAAATGTCGTCTAACTGACCTAACCCTAATGATTCATTACCTTTTTTTGCTTTATATTTAAAGGTACCACCCAACTCCGTCTCTTCTAGCCAAGCAAATTTTCTAAAGAAATCATCGTTTGTTACTTTGTAAATAACTATGTCTTGAGATGTTGTATCGGCAAATTTTTTCATTGCTTCCATAAACTTTGTTCCCAATCCTTTGTTCTTGCCTGAGACTGCTATGTTTGGCAAAAATATTACATCGTTTCCACCTATGTCTTTTTCAACACTTATATGAAAATACACATCGTTTCCATCTACAGATATTCTACTTCCACGGTCTCCAATACTATTAGCAATGCCTTCAGGCACTTCAACATTTCCTGAGTATTCTCCACCAAGGTCTTTGGCAATAGAACTTCTAATAGCGTGCTTTTGGGTACTCTGCCTTTTAAACACTTTTGTAACAAACTCATTAATATCATCATACTCCAAAGCCTCTTTTTCTAGCTCTTGCATAACGTCTAGTGTTTTGTCAGGCTTGGCCTCTGGTTCGTTGTTTACTTTGCTTTTTTTTGGCTCATTAGAGATGATATTGGTGTCTTCTACATCAAAGATATTAAGCTCTCCCTTGCGTCTATTGCCTTTGATACCATGCTTTAATAATAACTTTTGAGCGCCTTCAGTGCCAAGCTCTGCTTTAAGAGTAGGATAAACATCAATGCCACCATCTTCTAGGTCTAACGGGAAGTCAACTTCCTTTTCAATATTTTTAAATGCTTTAGTGACAAAGTCTGATTGGCCACCATCACCCCAGTTAATAGACTTTTCTATAATGTCACCTGGTACTTCGATTTTTACTAATGTCTCACCTGGCCATTTATTAGCATCACCTTCATCTAGGAATACATAGTTACCTTTGTCTAATGTGGCATTGCGTTGTTTAGTAGGATCTAGTTTATCATAACCGCCTGTAGTTGAACTACGGTAAACAGTTATAGGGTTTTCTCCTACATTGCTATCTACTTTTCCATAACCAGGGCCATATAAATAGCTCTTGCTCTTAGTAGTAATAACATCTTCTCTTTGTACGTCACCCCAGCTACTTGTCTTTGCAGACGTTGTATAAGGTGCTTGCTCTACTCTTTCTGTAGCGCTCATCATTCTTCTGGCTTGAGCATTTCTAGCTTGCCACTCACCCTGAAGTTGCTCGTATATCTGATGTCTTCTTTTCTTTTTCTCTAATTGAGTTCCGCTGCTAAAATAAGACTTCTCAACCTTTTGAATCAGGCTTTCAATCTTACGATATTCCTGTGCATCTTTCACATTCTCGTTTAGCTTTCTTTCAATAGCTTTAACTTTATCTTTTTGCTTCATGCCATCAACAGACTTGATCATGTTAATCATGTCGTAATTACGCTCAATGTCTCTAGACTCAATAGCAATATCAATCAGATCATCTACTTCATCCTGCATCTTGTCTCTATAGAATGCGCCCACGTTCTTTAAATATTCGTTGTGTTCTTCTTTCTTATAAGGCTTAGGTCTTGGTCCAAACTTCTTGGTTATCTCATCACTGTGTGTGTACCAAAGATCTGTATTGTAGAAGTGTCTAGCTATACCTGTAACACTATCTCTCTTTGAAAGCTCATCCCAGTAATCAACCTGCTTTAGTTTATTGGCATAAGAGTATGCCTTCATGTCTTCTTTGTATTGCTCTTTGTTTTTAGCGAATACTTCCTTATCTTTCCATAAAGACTGTTTTAATCTTCTTATCCACTGCTCACTAGCAGAACCACCGTTCATCCAGTTTTCTTTGTCTTGAATTGCGTGCTGAATCTCGTGAACCAATGAAGATAGGCTACTGTCTGTAAGTCCTTTCACTGGATCAACATATATTTGAATTTGCTGACTGATGGAGTTATATGAAGCGCCCTCACCAAGTCGACTCATTGACTCACCTTGGGTGTTAGTCAGGCCATCAAGTACCTGTAAGTCCATATCTCTAAGATAAGGGTATTGTTTGTAAAGCTGTTCGTGATCTAAAACCTCACCTAGTTTAGTATCGTATAAGCGCTCGCCTGAGCCAACATTAGTTGTTCTTATGATGTCATCTAAGCCGTCAGCACGATCATCAAGATACTTATCTAGCTCAACCTTTTCAAATCGCATAACCTCATTATTAGCATCAAGGTTATTAATGGCTGCCGCTGAATCGTCAATCTCAAATGCGTAGTTTCCATCTGGTAATTTATGCCATCCAGTCTTTTCCCAAACTTTACTTTCTAGATATGGAGACCACCTTTCACCTTCAAGCATAGCCTTAGCCTGCTCTAAACCTTCAGGTGGTTGTACTGCTGATCCACCAGCAAATATATCCTTCTGTGGCAGATCAATACCAAACTTCTTCATCACACCAGGCACTAGGTTAGGATCTGAATCCTGTAATAAGTCCTTAGCATTGTTCTTGGCCCATCTCAATCCACCGATCAAGGTAGGAATAGCGAAACCAATACCTGCACCTTCTAATACTTGTTTACCTCTAGCTTGTAGTCTCTCTAAAGCATCAGCATCTTCGCCCACTTTAGAGTCTAAGAACTGAGTTAGTGCATTATCCATGTCTAGCTCTCTTAATAGAGTAGCCACGTTACCGCCAGTAGGATCAAATGTAGCATCTGCTAATCCACCAGCCATCATTTGTTTGAATATAGTTGCGCCTTTACCAATACCACCTGCTGCGCCAAATACTGACATGAACTGTGATAGGCCTCTTACTACGCCTTCTGTAGTAGAGTCTGGGTTTGATTCAAGTATCTGTGGAATCTTTAACCAGTCTTCTTCTTTGAACTCGCCACCAAGTGCATTAACAACATCACGAGATAGATCAACAATACCTTGTGGTGCGTCATGTAATGCGCCTTCAGTCATACCACGTAAGATAGGATTCTCTTCACCTGCGCCTTTAACAAACGGTGCAGCAAATGGCCACGCTATCTTTTGTGCTTCAGCAGGTAGCATATCCCATGCGTCTTGTAATAGAGGCTTATCTACTTCAGGTTGAATAGGCTCTTGTACAACAGGCTCTTGAGCATCTAAAGCATAGATCTGGTCAAAAGCATTAACCTCTGGCTCACGTATAGTCTTACCAGTAATCTCTTGTGGCAGCTCAATCTCTTCATCTACCTCTTCAACTACTTGCTGTGCTTTGTAGTCATTGAAGTATTTCATAGCAGGTGAAGTCTGAATAGCTCTATCTTCGAGTCTATCCTTGAATCCACCAGTCATGTCGCCTTCTGGCTTATCATTCAAATAGATTGTTGCTTCTAGCATTACTTTCTACCTTCCCTTAAATTATAGGCTTCCATGTACTCATCAATAGCATTGAATTGTTCCATGTATTGTTTATCTGTAATCTGGTTACTCTCTAATAGAATTGCCAATGTCTGTTTAGATACTTCAGGCTCTGGTGCTTCTGCTGTGCCTGACCATGTGCCAGTTCTCCAGCTTACTTTAGGCTTGGCAGATTCGGACGTACGCTTGTACTTAGACTTAATAGCATCCACTTCATCAAGGAAGTTCTGATCTGGACGTAATGTCTTTTTCAGTTCGTAGATCTCTCTGATTGCTCTATTGATATTCTTAGACTCGTTAGGCAAGAATGCAGCTAATGGACCAGTAGTTCTAAACTCAGTCTTAACCTCGTTAATAGCCATCTGATAGTCTTCATCCTTAGTAACATCTTTCAGTCCACCATCTCTTAGAGTAGCAAGCATTTGTTTCTGCGTTGGTGGTGAAATCTGTTTGTTATCTACAGCTTGTCTGATTCGATCATATATTACAAACTGATCTGCTTCAGGATCAAACAACATATCATATAAGCCTGATACTACATTATCATCTTCACTATATAAGCTACCAGTCTGAATCATCTTCAATAATGAATCATGTTGCTTAGTAGTAATCTTGTCTTCTTCTAACCATGACTGGAGGTTTGCCTTATCAATATTCTCTGGATCATCTGCAATCTGGCCTTGGATATTAGAATAGAAGAACTCTTGGCCTTCTAACTTATCCGCAGCTATTGCATTTTGAACACGATCTTGCTGACCTTGATAACCGTTAAGCATAGACATCATGTCTTTAAACGTAGCATTCTTGTCTTCATCACTCATAGAGATCTTAACCTCTGGGAATAATGCTTGTAATTGTGGTCTAGAGCTAAAGAATTTGCTCGGATCAGCGTTAAAGTCCTGAATGGTTTGCCATCCTTTGCCTTCTTCCATATTAGCCGTTAATTCGGCCATTGCTGCCTTCTTATAGAATCGACCTAATAGTGCTTGCTCTTGCTTAAATGCAGCATCACCTGTCTTACCAAGTTCTAATAGACCATCGATCTTATTAGCAAACATGTCTCTTTGGGTCTGGAAGATAGGAGACACACTATCAATGTAGCCATCTCTGAACTCTGGTTGTTGATGCCAAGTGTTAATAGTTGAATCAATCAAATGTTCTGTATCTACAGCATGAATCTCTAAAGAATCCTCTGCCGATTGAAGCTGTCTAGCACTTCTAAGATTAATGTGGTTTTGGAATACCTTCTGGCCATACTGAACAGCCTTATCATCAATCATCTTGCCTGCAGCATCCTTTATATTAGGATCTTCAATACCAGCTAATGTGCCTTTCTTATATGCAGTAACAAAACGCTCGTAATGCTCGTAGTCATTCTCACGATCAATAGCAACCTTACCTAGGTTAGTAATGATGTCTGACTCCATGCCTTCTACATACTCTTTTACTTCTGCGTTGTATGCCTTCTTCTGTGCCTTATCAACTTGTAATAAAGTCTGAGAGAAATTAGTCATTGTATTAGATAGAGATTCCCAGGCATTAGCCTCACTCATATCTACTTGTCCAACTCTTCTACCTTGTTGGAATGTATACTGGGCGAAGTCTGCCATTATAAACTTGCTCCATAATTAGCCGCACTACCTGCTGCTTTAATCCATCCAGCTGTTTGAGCCGCACTACCTGCTGACTGTAGTCTCTGAATCTCACGACCAGTAGATGATATATCTGCACCACGCTCTAATTCATAACCAAGTCTAGATTGTTGTGCAATAGTTGCAGCTGATCCTGAAGTAGCTGAAACACCTCTACCTGCCCAGTAAGATCTTTGGCTTGCCTGCGCTCTTCTTAAATTCTGTAATCTTTGTAGTTCTCTATCCTTTGCTGCTTGCTCAGTAGCTCTAGCTTGTTGTTCAAAAGCTGACTTCTGTGCTTGTCCTGATTGAATAGCGCCTAGTGCGCCCACACCTGCTGAGATACCACCCCATGTTGCTGCTGTCATTCCTAAGAATGTCGGTGCTGCTACTGCTGTTGCTGTTGCTGCTGTACCTGCTGCTGGTAATAATAATGCTAGTTGTGCCATAATTAACCGCCTTGTGCTTGTATTTCTAATGTGAGTCCTAACAACGTCATAGGTGCAGGATCTGATTGTGTTACTGTTACTTGTGATGTCTTTGAATATCCTAACATAGGCACAGTCTTCATACCTGTAAACCCTGTTGGTGCAACGCCTAAAACGCCTACTCCAAAACCTTTGTCTGTAACTGCTTTACCATTTATTTTGATACCGTTTGCTTGGTATAGTTGAGCAGATACTCGTAAAATTCTACGCTTAGTAGCATTAATAGGGCCTGATCCGAACGTAACATTAACTGGCATAGTCTTAACTTCTATATCGTAGTTAATACCTACCTCTACATTAGTAGCTGTACGTGCCAAAGTAATAGATCCTGATGCTGGTGTAGCATTATCCATCACTGAACCATCTGCTCTTACTCTACACTCTTTGCTATTTAGATGATCCAAGCCTGTAACTGTAGCTGATGCAGGGCTATTAACCACATGCACTGCTGAATCTGTATAGGTATTGTTATCTAATGCTTCAATTGTATATACAGTAGAGCCGTTAATAGTTCTCTTCACATGGAAGTACACCACATCTTCTACTACTGCAACGTCTTTGATATCGCCATCTGTAGTAAACCTGGTCCAAGCTGTTACTGATTCTGCTCTATTAGTAATAAACACAGCTACTGTACCATCTGCATTAACGATATATAAGTAGTTTCCTTCGTTATCAACATCACCAGTCTGTGCTGCCATAGCTACTGGTGAATTAATAAGATGAGGGGCAAGCAAATTCACCTCAGTGGATACATACGAGTTTTCGGTATAAGTATATAAATACTCACGAACCTGCTTGCCGTTCCTTTGAATAAACATTGTCGCACCATCTACGTTAATAGGTGGTACAGCTTTAAGCATACCAAATCTTGTCTGACGTAATACGCCCACATTAGCTGGTTTAATAGGACGATCTGGAATAAAGAACTCACCGCCTGATGTGAAGATCTGTAAATGTCTTCCTGATACTAGGTGGTAAATAGCATTAACCTGGTCTGTGTCCATCGTAATGTCAATCGAATCTGTGTCATCACCGAAGCCACGATCAAAGTTAAAGAAGTCAGCTGTTACCGAACCCCATAATGTTTGTGGTCGAGCAGTTGAATTAGATAACCATAGTCTTGATTCATGGAATGTTACTGAACCAGGGTAGCCATGTGTTGCTGTCCATACTGGCTCTTCTAGTGAAGCATCTACGCCATCAATAGCGTTTGTGTTTGTAAATTCTTGTAATACTGTGCCTGTGAGTGTTTGTGCGCCTGATGTAGTGTCAACTGATGTAATTCTAACAACACCTGCGTTTCCTTCAAACATACCACCTACATGTTCTGTTGTTACAGGATTATGGCCAGCATCTAATGAGATAGTAATAACATCGCCCACAACCTTAGCTGATGCAGGTGTAGTAAATGTAGCACCATCATAATCCCTATTAAAGTCATGGGTTGGATAGTAAGTAAACGTCATTGAACTAATAGTCCAGTCTGTATCTGTAGCACCACGCACAATCTTTCTAGGTACGTAGTCGTTATGACAGATAATCAAAGTGTCAGCACTCTGAGTCCAGTTGATCTCTTTAATCTCAGATATGCTATATGGAACTACTAGGTAATCATTACCAGAGGCATTGATATTAGTCTGTAATACGCCATCTTTATAGATGTACATCTTAGAAGCAACGAATACTAGAAGATATGTCTGCGTAACATTGAACTCAAACCTAACTAGACGTACTGATGACTCTGTAACTGTATCAATATACTTCATACCAGGTCTGCGCTTAACGCCACCTTGGCCTAGGCAAATAACATTAGTTAATGTTTCAGCACCTTTAGTATAACTCTCAGTATCAATCCTTGCTGCTAGTCTTGGATCAAGCTCTCCAGCAATGAATGATGCTTGAGATGCAATTGCTTTAGCCATTAGTACCTCGAATTAATTAATCTAGATCCCTCTAAGGCTGGTGGGCCAATTGATGGTGTAGATTGTGAATCAATAGTCTTAGATCTTTGTAATTGTTTTTCTGCCAGTCCTGCGTAGTAGTCACCACGAGTAGCAGACTCAGTAATAGGAATAGCAAATACTGATGCTAGTCTTAATTCTAATAGCTGTGTGAAGTAAGCAGGAAGGAATGACTCATCAGGTTTGTATGTGTAATCAAGAACCATCGTTGTATTATCTGAATATAGCTTATCAGCATAGATCTGGTAATTATCGTTACCTTCGTCTATGTGTTGAGCTACTAAGAAGTCAGCAGGTAATTGATATGCGTACTTCCACTGATTAACTGGTGCTGCTGTTAGTCTTGATAATGTAGCTTTAGTAGAAGCAAAGCGCCAAGGATGAAGTGTTAATAGACTCTCAAATGTTGAAGAGTATAGGTTGGCTGCAATAAGCGCTGCTACTGTGTCTTCGGTAAATGAAGCAATTGGGCTTTCACCGATTAACAATAAAGCATTTGATGCAATGTCAATATCTGTATAGTTTTTAACTGCTGACATGTTCTCTTCCTAAATTATTTTAAGAAAAGCCCCTCGTGAAAAGGGCCAGTCTTAACGCAACTTACGCAGTTTCGTCAATGTCTACTTGTACTGTACCTGTCTTATCAACAACTACCGCACCAGCTTTAACTTTACCTAGTGATAACCAAGAAACCTTCTCAGGTACGTAGTTAACTTCAGTAGAAACATCAATACCTACAGCTAAACCAACAGCTGATTTATGGTACGCCCAACAAGAGCGGATGTTAGAAGCAACAACTAAGCCACCTTCAGAACGAGTTTCGATCATCTTCCACTCGAAGCCCATGAATGTGTTCATTTCACCTGACATCAATACACGTAGTGCGTTGTAATCTTGTGAAGTGATAGTTGTGTTGTTCATCATTGACTCAATTGCAGCAGCAGAACAAACCATAACACGGCCTTCCATCGGAACACCAGCATCATTTAGTTTAGAAGCAGCTTCTGTAATCTTAGCCAAAGTCATGTTAGTACCACCGTTTGCAATAGCAGGCGGTGAAGTAACAGCTTCAAGAGCATCTAATACTAACTGATCAACTCTACGACCTAAAGCACCAGCAATAGTACCTGCTAGTTCTGTACGCTCGTCAAAGTTTACTTCAGCAGCATCAAAGATGTCTGTGTACTCAGGTGCAACGTAGTTAGCAAGAGTACATGCAACTTTAGCATGTGAAACGTCCATTGCTGTAACGTCTGATTGAGTAGTACCACGAGCAGCAGCTGTGCCTTTGCCCATAGTACGGAAGTTATGTGTATCACCTACTACGCCTGTACGAACTCGTACTGTATCACGTAATTTACCTGCGCCTTGAAAGGCATGTTTTACTTCTGCGTCAAACTGTGCTGATGCCGAAGAACTTAAATTAACTGACATGTTAATCTCCTATGAATAAAAAAATTATCTTACTTTCTCGATTCAAAGTGGCCATATATGGGTTCGAATCTAGCGCTTTAGAGGCGCTTAAACTACTCATACAGGCCGATTAACGGGTATCTGTGGCTTGATTATAACTTAAAGTTAAGTCAAGTATTAATTATTTACTGTCTAATTGTCTTTGCAGGTTCTTTACCGAAGAAGTCATCAAACTTCTGTTTAACTTCATCTCTAAATGCTGCTGATGATTGGTACTTCTCATCCGCCATTAGATCATATAAAGCTTCTTTAGTAACTGAGTTGGCAGGTCTTGCTGTATCAGGTGCTGAAATCTGTGTCTCTCTTGTTAAAGACTTCATTCTTTCTAACAACTTGAAGCCGTCAGCAGTAGTAGCTAAAGATTGTAGTGTCTCAAACTCACCTTGATCTAAAGTACCCTTCGCCCACTGAACAACATCTGTGATTCTTTGGTTAGCATCTGGACCAATCTTCTTCATCTCAGCTTCCATGTCAGGTTGAGAACCCATCATGCCTTCTATATACACACCAAGTAACTCACTATGAGCATCTTGAGATAAGCCTGCTTTCTGCGCCCAGTCATTGAAGTTAGCTAGTAGTGGATCATCTGATGGAATCTCTACCTCTAGTCCTTCAGGAATAACTGTCTCATATCCATCTGATGGCGCACCAGTAAATGAACCTAGTTTAGATTCTAAACCTAAATAAGCCTTTGCCTGTTCTTCTACAGTCTGATATTTACCTGACTTAAACCACTCTGGTGTTTCTCCCTCACCTGCTACACCTTCTGAAAGATACCATGCAGTATCATCAATCGTTGGTTCTGTTGTTTCTGTTGTTGCTTCTGAAGTTGCGTTCGTATCCGCTACTTCACTTGCGGCTACTGCCTCGTCTAGTAATGATTCATCACTCATTGTTGTCTCCGTTATAAGCTCCGTTTTCTTGTCTCATAATGCAGGACTTAAACATCCGTACCACACTATTTTGACCCTCTCGATAGTATCCTGTACCTTCCACTTGGCCAGGTGTACACACTGCTGCTTTGATGTAACGATCTTCAAGCCACTCAAGAACCTTCTTACCGTCCTTTGATTTGAATAGCTTTGCGATCATCGCATCGAAATCTCTTTGACTCTCTATCATTGACCCTCTACAAGTTGTTGTGCTGCTTCAGGGTTTTGCATTGCTGCTTCTGCCATCTGTTGCTGCTGTTGTGCTTGCTGCATCTGCTGCTTTATCTCAGCTCTTGCTTCTTCATCTCTAATTAATGACTTATCAACACCCAATAGTTTAGCGATATGCTCAGGGAATGCTTCTAGATCTAGTCCGATCTGCATTGCCTCTGGACCAACCATGCCTGCATACTGTACAAACTGTGCAAGCTTATTAACTTCATCCATGTCTTGCTGTTGAGCAAGTGGTGAAATAACTTTAATCTCTACGACTTGACCACCTACCTTAATAGGTGCTACTTTCTTATTGCGTTCTAGGATGTAGTAAGCTCGTTTAATTAGCTTATTAATAAACTCAATCTGTAATCTACCAAATGATGAACCGATGTCTGACATTAACTCTTGTTGTCTAATACCAATCTCTGTTGCTGACTTAGTAGGTCCTGCTACTGGTCCTAACTGATCGTGATATAAAGCTTTACGAATAGCATCTCTTAAATCACCAAGGATTAATTCTGATACGTTGAAGTTACCACCTGATACTAACGGTTGTAATGAGCCTTGCTGACCTACTGGTACTACTGAACCTGGTGCTATGCTAATAGTCCAAGGATTAAGTACACCATCATCAACTGCTGTATAAACACCTGCAATTTCTTTCTCAGCATTCTTCAATACAAACTTAACAACTTCATTAGCTGTCTTAATGTCTGGTAGTGCTGTCATGATAGGACCACGACCATAGCGCTCACCTGATACTTTAGACCATCTGAATACAATCCAAGGACTCTGTTCAAAGTAATCTTCAAATACTACGTGCTTGGTTGCAGATTCAATAACCACGAATGAGTATTGCTTCTCTTTATCATCCCAAATAGTAGCTTCAACAATATGTATCTGCTTATCTGGGTTCTCAGTCAATAGTTTTTGTACTGCTTCTGAAGCTTTACCTTTAGGCCAGATACGTTCAATGTCTCTAGCTGCCACTGAGTGATCTCTAAATACATTCTCGACTGTGCCTGATGGGCCATCTTCAACAATAAGTTGTTTTAGTGGTACGGCTTTGAATCTTAATAGATCTTCACCTTCACCTTCTTCTAGTAATAATGCGCCAGTACCTACAGCAAGATCAAGGAACGCTTCATTAGCTTCTGTAGCTAAGTTAGAGTTGTTGATATAAGAGAATAGAGTATCTGTTGTAGACTCTAGCTGAGTATCAATCTTAGTCTGTTGGTTCTTAGGAACTGCTGAACCTGCTGACAACTTAGCCCACTTCTTAAATGGTGGTACTAATACTGATTGTAATCTTGATGCAAATCTCTGTGTAGCAATCAATGCTGTAGAGTCATAGATCCTTGTGTTCTTCTTCTTACCTGGACTATGCTCATTGAATACCTCACGTTGAGGTAGTGCATATTCATAACACTCTTTCCAGTGTTGTTCCCATGATGATCTATGTGCTTTAGCAGTCTCATATCTTTTAATGATAGATGATACGGCTTGGTTGCTCTTGCTATAGTTTGGCATGTTTACCCCAGTGTTGGTGACTTCACGCCTTTTTCATCGCCTGAGATAAGTAATGATCTACCCTGTCTGCGCTTAAAGCCTGCTGATTGTCTCTTCTTAGCTGCAAACTCTTCTTTTCTAGTCTCACGATCTCTTTGCTCTTCAGCTTTCAATTGTGACTCGCTCGGTCCTGGTGCTGATGGTGATAGGAATCCCATGGTTTTCTCTCCGTAAATAGTTATACAATTTCTTAGGTGTTACGATCCAAAAGGCTCTAACCCCTATTAGATGCTTGATTATATTAACACAAGTCATGACTCCGCGGAAAATAAATTTATTCTCTCTATTCTTCCGAACATATAACACTGTATGGCCTAGTTCTAACATCAACTCTGGTACATTATCATCTACAGTATATGGCATGACCTGTACTTCTAACCAACATCCAAGTGGATCTACTAATATCCAGTTAAATCCATCATAACGAAATGCAAAGCAATGTCTGAATCCTTTAGATGTAAACAGATCCCATATATGCCATCGCCCACCATCCACGAAACACACGAACCAGTCTATTTCATTTTCTACGAGTTCAACCACGATGTATTTGCCATAGGTTGTCTCTTACCTGCTTCTGGTCTATTCTCTCTAAAGGCAATAGCAAAGTATCTAAACGCATCTGCGAAATGTGAACTCCAGTCATGTAATGGATGTGGTTTGTACACACCCTTCTTCTCATCAAACTCTTTGCGGTATCGTCTAAGAGCATTAAGGCCATCTTTAGTGCCTGTCTTCTCAAAATAACACTTAGGTAGTATAGCTCTAGCAGCGTGGATGCCATCTTCTACTGATAGTCGTGGTACTACTAAGAAGTTAATGCCTAGCTTACGTGCTGTCTCTAGTCTTGACTTGCCTGTGCCTAATTCTCTCACACCTATGTCATGTGGTGCGTAGTGTCTTCCCATCACCGCTTGGTTCTTAACTCTCCAGTCATGTAGATAGTTGATGTAGAACTGTAAGCCTTCACCTTGATTCTCAAACGCATGAACAATACGCAGCTCCATACCTACTTGCTGAACAAACCATATAGAAGTAGCATCTGCCACACCTAGATCCCAGTAAGTATCAACAGGGATATTAGGCTCTACAGCAAAGTTCATGATCTGACTATCGTCAATAAACTTAGCATAGTATGATCCATCTCTATTAGATAAGACTTCACCTTCCCAGACATGGTTGTATAAGTCTTCATTCTTTTCTTTGAGCTGTAATCTCTCGGCCTCTAACTCTTTAGGAAACCAAGGATTGTCATTGTAATTTACTTTAACAACGTATGAATCACTAGGTGGATGTAGTACAAAGCGATCGTAGGTATTATCCATTTCATCGTTTGGATTGAATGAACACCAGATCTCTGAGCCTTCCTTACGCAGCGTGGGGATCAAAGTTTCCCATGATGTGTGAGTAACTGATTCTGCTTCTTCCACCCAAACTATGTCCAGGCCTTCCATTGATTTAATCTTAGTGATGTTAGAACGCATACCTTCAAAGATAAACCTTGAACCATTAGTACCTAGTATCTGAGTCTTTTGTACATCAAAGTAAGCACCTAAGCCCATGCGCTCAATAGTATCACCTAGTAGTTGTAACACTGAGTCTTGAATAGATCGTTGTATCTCACGAGAGCATAGTATTCTTACTGGTTTTTCCCATGCTTTCTTTACTAGCATTGATGCAATAGTCCAAGACTTACCTGATCCACGCCCACCATAAGCAATCTTATATCTATGTGGCTTTAGGAAAGGTTCAAACTTTCTGGTTACATCTACATTAACCTTCATCGTACTCTTCTACTTCTCCACCATCAATAATGGTTACAATCACTTCATTGTCATTCTGCATTGATCCAGCTAAGTTAATATCTTTAGCATCACCATATCCACGATCCTTTAATACTGCGGGTGCAAACTTATTCAATACAACAGGGTTACGGTCTTCAAATACATGCTTGGCTATCTCATCTTCCCATCTATCTCTTAGTGCTTCTTTAGCCTGATCTACCGCCTCTGCGAAGTTGTCGGATGTGTTTAACCACTCATAATACGTTGATCTATGTATATCAGCAGTTCTACAGGCTTTAGAGATATTGCAATAACCAGACACCAAGCCATTGATGAACTTGATCTGTTTATCGCTTAATCCAGCGCCTATCAGTATAGGTAAATCGGTCATCCTATCGCTCCCTCTACGCCTCTGAATGATCCATCGTGCGCATCAAACATAAACGTAACTTCTTGGTTAGTCTTGTCTATACAATCACACACATCTTTGCCGTTCATGCCTCTTTGAAAAAAAGAAACATATGTTGTTACATTGTCACCCTCAATATAAAGCTTACCACTCAAGCCTGCACTAACATTTCCAGGACTTATGGTCTTAGTCATCATTGTTAGAAATTGTTGTAAATCACTCATTGCCTTCTTCCCATTGTTCGTTATAAGGTTTAATTCTGTATTGTTCTGTTTCAATAAACATAGGTACTTCTATGTCTTCCCAGTGTTGAACGCTTCTATCACAACATAACACCTCTAGCTTTTGGATGGTGTAGCCTTCAGC
>Ga0233415_10000341_pt1 | contig 22422 bp, 22 predicted proteins | sample Na_anoxic_12_MG_FD_188631 | JGI IMG/M metagenome (GOLD analysis project Ga0233415, IMG submission 188631) | Seawater microbial communities from Saanich Inlet, British Columbia, Canada - Na_anoxic_12_MG | ecosystem: Environmental > Aquatic > Marine > Inlet | place: Canada: British Columbia... | reverse complement strand
AACCAGAACATTCATATACCAGGGGGAATCGGTTTCCGGTTTGGCGCTAATTGTAACCCCCTTTTGCCGGAGGATCTTGACAAGGTCGGCATCCTGTGGTGCATATACCTTGAAACGATTGTGGTTTGCGTCCGTGATGAAGAGTTCCTGTCCCTGAATAACCACATCAGAAACACTCCCATTTTCGACCATGGATAGAAATTCAGTATAGCTGATATTTGTCTCGGCCAGGTGCTGTTGATTGAAGAGATTATAAAGCATGATCATCATCAGCGTGATGACTATCCATAAAGCCAGATTCTTATAAAAAGGATTCAAAAGCCTTAACCCCCTGTAAAATGATTAATTATAGAATTATATTAATCATTATTGTTAATTAGGCAAGAGAAAGTTCAACTTTAAGTACATTTTTGGTTGAGGATTTCACTTTTACAGATTCATCTATTCTATAACCGGCAACCCAGATTATTTTTCCCCGGCAAAGCAATAAAGGGCATCTTGTGCGTTCTTTTCTGGGGACCTTTTTGTCGATGAAAAATTTTTTTATTTTTTGTGTTCCGGTCATACCCAGCGGCGTAAAACGGTCACCATGCCGAAAATTTCTCAAAACCAACGGAAAACTTAAGGCATCCCTGTCAAAAAAACCGGTATTTTGTCCAGCATGACATAAGTCGGGCAGATTTTCTATGCCTATTTCGGTGAAGTTAATATGAGCACTGATTTCTTCTATGAATAACGATTCGGGTTTTGCTATTATGTATTCAAAAGTGAACATTTCTGCCCGGCCGGATTTTACATCCATATTACGCATCGTGTTTTTTTCTCTGGAAAAGAGAAGAACGTCTCCTTTTCGCTGGATCCTGATACGATCCGGTAAATCAAGAGCTCCATATTCCGGCCCTCTGTCCAAAAGATTTGTCACAGAATCTATATGGGCAAAATCAATACGCCTCAAATCCCCTTTTGTGCTTGCAATAGCTTTTCTTATTATCCGTCTTTGTGCTGCCACATGAATTCCATTCAGAATTGAGACAGAAAAAGAAATCTGACCGTTCTGAATGCTAAAAACTGCTTTTTCGAAGAGAGGGTGAATTACATCTTCAATCCATTCTTCTTCAGATCTGGTAATTGAGGCAAGTCGGTTCAGGCTTTGGCTGATTTTCGGATTGTAGGATGTTTTTAACAGCGGAATTAAATCGTGACGAATTCTGTTCCTGAGGAATCTTGTGTCTCTGTTAGATGCGTCAGATATATATTTTAGTCCATTTTGATCCAGAAAAGCGATTATTTCGGAACGATTTGATTGTATTAGCGGCCGGATAATCTTTCCGTCCCTTACCGGAGGAATACCCGAAATGCCCAGGGGGCCGCTTCCTCTAAAAAGATTCATTAATACAAGTTCTGCATTATCATCAAAATGATGGCCGAGTGCGATTTTATTAAACCTGTTTTTTCCCGCCACTCTGTTTAAAAAGGTGTGGCGAACGCGTCTGGCCGCTTCTTCCAGGGAAAGCCTGTTTTCAAGCTGATATTTACGGACATTCGCTTTATGAATATAACAAGGTATGTCAAACCTGCCGGCGAGAGATGTAACAAATTCAGCATCCTTATCTGAATCGTTCTGGCGCAGGCAATGATTTAAATGTGCAACTCCAAGCCTGAGGGAAAAGCGGGATGTTAATGTGAGAAGTACATGAAAAAGGGCCACTGAATCAGGCCCGCCTGATACACCGACAACAACCGAATCTCTCGGTTTAAGCATTCCATAGGTTGTAACGGTCTGTTCAACAGTACGTAATAACTTATTATTGTAGCCTTTGTGCGATGCTGGCATGAATAAGCTCGGAAACTTTTTTATCCCATACTCCTATGATGCCTGAACGGACGGAAACCTCGGTAGTCTCGGGAGTTATAATTACAGTTTTTATTGTAACCGGTGTTCCATCGGTTTGTTTGGCTTTAATTTTTGTCTTAATACCGCCTGATGTTTTTTCTGTTATCACCATCTCGAGACTTTTTAGAACTGCAGTACATGCCCGATTGGTTTCATCAAACGTTGCTTGATAAGATGTTTTCAGCTCGCCGTTTACATAAGTATACCAACCTGCTCCTGCTCCTGCTCCTGCGAGAAAAACGGCACAACCTGAAGTTATAAAATAAGAGGACAATAATAAAAGGATTAAAACTTTTCGTATCATAATTTACCTTTCCTTTCTTGAACTTTTCGTTAAAATATTACCGCTCATTTGAAATAGATTTGTTTCAAACAATCTAAAGTATTATGAATTTGACTTTTTACGAGACCGTCAATCTTGAAATAGTTAAAAAAAAGTTATGATAGAAATAGATAAATGTCAATCAAAAACACAGAATATAGAATCTGTTAATTTGAGTTGTAGTCTATATTGTGGTAGGAAAGCCGATTTCTTTTTTAACTTGAAAAAATTTTTTATCGATTATATTTATATTCGTGGTTGTGCTAGGCGGGGAGCTAGCGGTGCCCTTTTCCCGAAATCCGCTTCATGCGGGGCTGAATTCCCTCTTAAGGGTTTTTACCTGGGAGCCTATAAGTCAATCTGATCGGCCGCCGCGCAACAGACGGTTACGAACCTCGTCAGATCCGGAAGGAAGCAGCGATAAGTAATGCAGTCTGTGTCGTGGATCGATCCCGGTCAAGCTTTTGGCTTATTATATTTCAGAAAAAGATTCGATAGGGGGTGCACAACCATTTCTTCCATTAGAGGCCTCCCACCAATTCTCAGCCGTTGGATTTTGACTTTTTACGAGATCGTCATATTTAAAATCGAAAAATTCAACCATTAAATTAAAGAACTCAAAATCTAAAATTACCTTTTCTACCTTGACAATATGCCAGACAGTCTTATTTTTTTGCAGTGTTGTGGTATTAGCCCGTATTTTATGAAAAATCGGGGTTGTAAACATTTAAAAAAATCGGGGAAAGCTTTGGCTGATGGGAGCAAAAAAAAAGAAAATCGAAATTCATACTGAAATCGAAGAAAACGGTAAACAAAAGAAAATTTCCAAAGAGATCGATTCTAGCAAAAAAGACAAAGAAAAGACCGATGATCCATTGAAAGTGATGGAAGCAAGGCTTGAATCCGTGGAACAGGAATTAAAAGATTCCCATGACCGTTTTTTGAGGGTTTCCGCTGAGTTTGAAAACTACAAAAAGCGTGCCTCACGCGAAATGAATGACTTCAGGAAATTTGCCAATGAAAGTTTAGTAAAGGCGATGCTTCCCGTGGTCGATAATCTTGACCGTGCCATAGAATCTTCAAGTGATGATGATCACTCAATCAGGTCTGTGGTGGAGGGTGTAAACATGACCCTCAAAGAAATACTGAAGATTTTTGAGCAATTCGGCGTGAAACCGTTTGAGTCTTTAGGGAAAATTTTTGATCCCGCTTTGCACCAGGCTGTTATGCAAAAAGAGACAGATAATCATCCCGAAAAAACTATTTTAAATGAACTTGAGAAAGGATACATGATACATGACAGATTGCTCAGACCTGCCATGGTTGTTGTATCAAAAACAACAGAGTCCGAAAACCAAGAAAACCAGGCTCAAGAAGAGAAGAATAGAAAACAAAAAGAAAAGAGATTATATATAAAGTAAGGAGGAAAACAGATGAGCAAAATTATTGGAATCGATCTCGGCACTACAAATTCATGTGTAGCGGTTATGGAGGGGGGTGAAGCCAAAATTATCACAAACCCCGAGGGAGGGCGTACAACACCTTCTATTGTAGCCGTTTCAGACAGCAAAGAGAGATTGGTCGGTCAAATCGCAAAGCGACAGGCAATCACAAATCCTGAGAATACGGTTTTTGGAGTAAAAAGGCTTATCGGTCGTAAATATGCATCCAAAGAAGTACAGGATGATATTAAAATACTTCCCTATAAGATTGAACAGGCAGAAAATGGCGATGTAAGAATAAATATGCGGGGCAAGTCAAATAGTCCGGCTGAGATATCATCCTTTATATTGGCTAATATCAAAAAAACAGCCGAGGAATATCTTGGAGAGAAAGTTATCGATGCTGTTATAACTGTCCCTGCCTATTTTGATGACAATCAGCGACAGGCAACCAAAGATGCCGGAAAAATTGCCGGTCTTAATGTGCTAAGGATCATTAATGAACCGACTGCCGCATCACTTGCATATGGTCTCGACAAGAAAAGCGAAGAAAAGATTGTTGTCTTTGATCTGGGCGGCGGTACATTTGATGTCTCCATTCTTGAAATCGGCGAAGGGGTTTTCGAAGTAAAAGCGACGAATGGTGATACCCATCTCGGCGGCGAAGATTTCGACCTTCGGCTTATCGATTACCTGGCAGATGAATTCAAAAAAGATCAGGGGATTGATATAAGGAACGATAAAATGGCGCTACAGCGGCTGAAAGAAGCTGCTGAAAAAGCAAAAATGGAACTGTCCACTTCCATGGAAACGGATGTTAATCTTCCATTTATTACAGCCGATGCTGCCGGTCCAAAGCACCTTAACATAAAGATAACCCGAGCAAAGCTTGAAGGGCTTATCAGTGACTTGCTCAACAAACTTGAAAAACCCTGTCAAATTGCGCTTAAGGATTCGGGACTGTCCACCAATGACATTAATGAAGTAATTCTTGTGGGCGGTATGACACGCATGCCTGCGGTTCAGGACCGCGTCAAGAAATTGTTTGGCAAAGAACCCCACAAAGGTGTTAACCCGGACGAAGTTGTTGCCACCGGCGCCGCCATTCAGGGAGGTGTATTGAAAGGGGACGTAAAGGATGTTCTTCTTCTTGATGTTACACCTCTTTCTCTTGGCATAGAGACCCTGGGTGGTGTAATGACACGGCTTATCGAAAAGAATACGACCATTCCGACCAAAAAGAGCCAGATTTTTTCAACAGCGGCTGACAGCCAGCCTGCCGTATCTATCCATGTGCTGCAGGGAGAGCGGGAGATGGCCGCCGGCAACAAGACTCTGGGACGCTTCGAACTCGTGGGTATACCACCTGCGCCGAGAGGAGTGCCGCAAATCGAGGTGACATTTGATATCGATGCAAACGGAATTGTGAACGTTTCCGCAAAAGATACGGCAACAGGCAAAGAGCAATCCATACAAATAACGGCTTCCAGTGGTTTATCCAAGGAAGAAATCGACAACTTGATAAAGGATGCCGAGCTTCACGCTGAAGATGATAAAAAGAAAAAGGAGCTGGTTGAGGCCCGAAACTCGGCCGATGCGCTTATCTATTCAACGGAAAAATCGATAAAAGATCTTGGCGACAAGATCGATACATCAACCAAGGGCAAGGTTGAAGCTGCCATTGAACCGCTTAAAAAAGCTATGGAAGGGGATGATGTTGCAGAGATCAAACGCCTGAGCGAAGAGTTGACGCAGGCTGCCCATAAACTGGCAGAAGCCATGTATCAGCAGGCTTCCCAGGAAGATCAGCAGCAGGCCGGAGCCGATGCCGCAGGAGGGCCGGAGCAGCCCGGACCTTCCCCATCTGAAGAGGATGTTGTGGATGCTGATTTCGAAGAAGTAAAAGACGAAGACAAAAAGTAACAGCAAATAACATTTTAAATAAAAATCCCGCGTGCACTATTGTGCCACGGGATTTTTTATTATGAAAAAGTTTGCCCTGTTTATTTTTCTTGACAGGCCTTATGAAATTTTTTAAAAAATTTACGAGACCATTGAAAAATGTTTATTTTTGTTCAAGTTCAAGGAAGACGAAAATTTTAACCACCCCAGTACGATCTGCCGGACCTACGGGGCAGGCAGGAATACATTGAGTATTTCGAGGATTAAAATTTAAGTTTGACGTAGAAATTGGGCAAAAAGGGGCTTTTGCAAAGGTCTCGTTACAAAGGTGCCTTTAACGGCTTAATAGGGAATTCCGTGAGAATCGGGAGCGGTCCCGCCGCTGTGACCGGCGACGAAATCTGCCATATGCCACTGTCTGGTTTTAACCTTATGGGAAGGCGCAGAAAGTAGGATGAGCCGGGAGTCAGAAGACCTGCCTTAGTAAATAACCATATCTCTGCGGTGTTACAGAGAGTTATGGTTAAGAAAAAAAGGGTCAAGTAAGCTGGGTGCAGCCCTTCAATCTTTTATCAAAAGATTGAAGGGCTTTTTTATTTGGGTGTGTTTACACATCGAGACCTTTGAAAAACGTTCAATTTTGTTCAAGGCCAAGGAAGGCGAAAATTTTAACCACAGGAATACATGGAGTATTTTGAGGATTAAAATTTGAGCCTGACGCAGGAATTGGGCAAAAGGGGGCGTTTTGTAAAGGTCTCGCATCCTGGGCGGGGCTTAACATGTTATGAAAGGAGGTGAAAAAAATGAAATCAGGACTAATTATTTATGTTGTTGGCAAAGAACCGGCGAATTGGGATGCAGATTCTGGAAAAAAAACAATAAAGCAGAACATCAAGGCAGACCTTGTTGAGATAATTACAACCAAAACCGGTCATTTTGACGTGATCGATGCCTGGTGCTCGCTCATGATCAGAGGTATGAAACGAATTACCTGCATGATAGGAGAATTTACACCAAACGGCAATCTGGCTCTTACCGGCCGTGAACTCCGCCTGTGCGGATAGCGATAGGGGACGCTCGGGGATCATCATGATGTTTGAACTTTCCCCCGGCGTCCCGCATCCCACATGAAAAAGCCATTGTTGTATTCTTTGCTCCGAATTCTATGTGTTGTAATAAAGCTCAGGTCTTCTGTTCGGGATAAAGTATCGCATCTTGTGACTTCGAACCCGGGTCAGGTCTTCGGCCTTCAGGTTTGCTAATAACATACCTTCTCTGCCGCTTAAATCCTTGTGAATAACTTCGCCGGATGGTCCGATGATCACGGCAACACCCGGAAAGCTGAGCCCTTTTTCATTTTCACCCGTCTGGTTGCATGCGATAATAAACAGGCTGTTATCAAAGGCCCTTGCAGGCAGATGTCGCATCCATGATCGGTATTTTTCTTCAGGAGTTCCTCTCGGAGATGCATGAGGGATGAAGATAAGGTCAGCCCCTTTTAGGGCCATCCGGGTGGAAAGCTCGGGGAAGTGGGCATCGTAACAAAGCTGGATGCCAAAATTCACCCCCTCTGCATTGAACAGAGGGATGTTGTTTCCGGGTGTTAAAACCGTACGTTCCGGCGGAGAAATGTGTAGCTTTCGGTAGACGCCTATAAACCCATCAGGTTTTATTACCAGATGACTCGCAAATAACCGGTCCTTTTCATCCCTTTCAACCATGCCTGCCAGGATGACAATCTTTTCACATTTAGCCAAATTTAAAAGATACCGACTCACCGGTCCGGGAACCGGTTCTGCAGCCAAATTTATATCCCGGTGATTACTGTATCCCGAAATATTCATTTCAGGGAAACAAATGATATCGGCGCCTTGATTTTTTGACGACTTGATCCACTTGACCATGCCGTTGAGATTGTTGCTAATCTTGTTTGCCGGTGAATTAGAGACAACAACTGCAATGCGGATATCTTTCATAGGTCGAAATGCGCCTTTATCTTAAATACCTTTGTGGCCGGCAGGTTGATAATTTCCCTAATTCCTGTCTGTTGGGAGATATTTTTAAGGTTTTCCTCTATCTCTTTCATGGATGGTGCAATAAAGGTAAACCAGACGTTATATTTATTATCCCGCTGGTAATTATGGGTTACTCCCGGATAGCGGTTTACAGCCACGGCAAAGCTTTCGATTTTGTCTTCCGGAACCCTTGCCGCACATAACGTACTGACAAATCCAAGCTTTTCAGGAACAAAATTCCCGCCTATTCGGCGTATAATGCCCTTTTTTTTTAACCTGCCCAGTCGTTTTATAACATCATTTTCTGAAAAACCGAGACGTTCGGCAATTGCAAGATAAGGGTTGGGGGTTATGGGAAAGTCGGATTGTATCAGATTAAGGATTGCCCTGTCCATATCATCTATTGGCGGCATGGGTTACTCCTGAAATTTTTCCTTAATAATACGTACCTGAACCTTTCTGGTTCGGGGGCCGTCAAATTCACAGAAAAATATTCCCTGCCACGTGCCGAGTACAAGCCGATTGTTATTTATGGCAATAAGCTCTGAAGGTCCGACAATTGTCGATTTTATATGGGCCGGTGAATTCCCTTCAAGATGGCGATATCCGGCTTCCCACGGTATTATCCTGTTTATGATCATCAGAATATCATCTTTAACGCTCGGATCGGCACTTTCATTAATGGTTATGGCTGCGGTTGTATGGGGCACATAAAGCATGCAAAGCCCCTGGCCGATACCTGCGGACATGATCATATCCTGAATCTTTGAAGTAATATCTATCAATTCTGTCCGGGTTCTTGATTTAACTGTACAAATCATACATCCCCTCCACAAAACAAAAAAGTCCTGCTTTAATTGCAGGACTTTTTTGTTAAAAACTGATAAAATCGATTGCAGTATTTTTGATTAGACACATCCGGTCGGTTTCGGAAGACCAGCCATTTTACAGGCTCCTTTGCCGGGTCCTGACGGAAACAGCTCATAAATATGTTTCAGTTTGAAACCGGTAACTTTTGAAAGGATACGGACCATGGGAGCAATTCCGTTCTTCTCATAGTATTCCTGAAGCACTTGGACAACTTTATGGTGCTCATCGGTCAATTCTTCGATGCCTTCTTGAGTTTTTACCCATTGCACCCACTCTGGACAAAAACTAGCATAGTCATCGATAAAGCCATCTTCATCTACGGTAAAATCCTTTCCCATAAACTCAACTGTTGCCATTTAACAAACCTCCTTTATATTTTAATTATTCTTATTACCTACCGCCTTCTTTTCGTTATAATTTAAAAATCTCTATATGATTAATTTATTAATGTCAATATGAAAAATATAAATATTTTTAAAAATAATTTGATCCTTAATGTACACTAATGTACCCTAACATTGTGAAGCCAAAAATCATAATAATCTGCGGACCAACGGCTTTGGGCAAAACCTCTACGGCAATTAATCTTGCCCGGACTTTTAACGGCGAGATTATCGGTGCCGATTCAATGCAAATATACAGATACATGGATATCGGTACGGCCAAGCCGACAACTGATGAGCAGTCGTGCGTTGCTCATCATATGATTGATTTGGTCGATCCGGACGAACACTTTGATGCCAGACAATTCGCGGAAATGGCCCATAAAAAGATCATTAAACTCCATGCCCGTGGCGTTACACCCTTTGTTGTCGGCGGTACGGGACTTTACATAAAAGCACTTGTGCACGGCCTGTTTAAATCCGGTCAAGCAGATCCCCATATACGTGAGCGTTTGCAAGAACAAGCCCGGATTTGCGGGTCCGATTTTCTTCATCAAAGGTTAATCCTGCATGATCCCGATACTGCAGAAAGAATACATCCCAATGATACATACAGGATCATAAGGGCACTTGAAGTACATGAGTTGACAGGAAAGACGATTACCGCATTACAAAGTGAACACGGGTTTAAAGATAATCGGTTCAGGATTTTAAAAATAGGCCTGCATATAAGCCGGGAGGCACTTTATGATCGTATTAACCACAGGGTAGATTCAATGATCGACTCCGGGTTTCTTGACGAAGTTAAGGGACTTCTGAATATGGGGTACCAAGACGACCTGAAATCGATGCAATCAATCGGTTATCGTCACCTGGTCGATTTTATTAAAGGACGATGTTCATGGGATGAAACGCTACGGACATTGAAACGGGATACAAGAAGATATGCAAAACGTCAATTGACGTGGTTCATGGCAGACCCGGAGATTGTATGGAGAGAGCCCGGACAGCTAAGAGAAATCCGCCAGCTTATAAAAAAATTCTTGCAAGCCGAGTAAAGATGTAACAATAATTAATTGCCATGAAAATAGCGATTGCACAAATTAACCCGATCATCGGTGACTTTAACTATAATTTTGGCAAAATTAAATGTTTTGCTGATAAGGCCATTGAACTTAAATGTGATATGGTTGTCTTTTCAGAACTTGTAATTTCGGGATATCCGCCACGCGATCTTCTTGAAAAGAACGATTTTGTCGATGCCAATCTTGCCTGTTTGAACAGACTCCTGTCGTCAATACGAGGCATAAGTGTTATATGCGGATTTGTGGATAAAAATTCTGCCGATAAAGGAAAACCCCTTTTCAATTCTGCTGTTCATTTTGAAGACGGCAAAATATTGCATAAAGTTCATAAAAGGCTCCTGCCCACATACGACATATTCGATGAAAGCCGGTATTTTGAACCCGGCCGGGAAAGTTCACCATACCCTTACAAGGGACACAGGATAGGACTTACCGTTTGTGAAGATGCCTGGAACGACGAGAATATTTTCAAAAGAAGACTATATTCCACAGATCCTGTGGCCCTGGTTGTAAAAGCCGGTGCTGATTTGGTTATTAACATATCTGCATCTCCTTTTTATGTGGGAACCAAAGAATTCAGGTGGAATATGTTTGGTTCCATGGCCCGAAAATACGGCGTTCCTTTAATATTTGCCAACCAGGTCGGTGGAAATGACAGTGTTATTTTTGATGGAATAAGCACTGTTTTTGACAAAAACGGAAATGTTGTGGCCAGAGCATGTGATTTTGATGAAGACCTTATCGTTTTTGATTCAGAAGCACCCGACTCATCCAAAAACGACCTCCATCTGATTTCAAATTCGGATACAGAATCCATCTTGAAAGCCCTTGTCGTTGGAACCCGTGACTATGTTACAAAATGTGGTTTTTCTAAGGTTGTTGTGGGGTTAAGCGGAGGCATAGATTCAGCGCTGACAGCATGTATTGCGGTTAAAGCCTTGGGGCGGGAAAATGTTTCGGCGGTTTTTATGCCGTCTCAGTATACTTCAAAAGAAAATTTCGAAGATACTGAAAAACTTGCCGAAAATCTCGGCATAGTGCTTACCCGGATCCCCATAGATGGTATCTTTAAAGAATTTTTAAGGTTTCTTTCACCGTCTTTCAAAAAGAGCGAACCCGGCATCACGGAACAGAATATTCAGGCCAGAATCAGGGGTACAATTCTTATGGGCCTGTCAAACAAACATGGCTCCCTTGTACTTTCTACGGGTAATAAGTCTGAGCTGGCCGTGGGCTATTGTACGCTCTATGGTGATATGACAGGAGGACTGGCAGTAATTTCAGATGTCCCAAAAACGACCGTTTATGATCTTGTTCGCTTTATAAATCGAGAAAAAGAATATATCCCCCCACGGATCATCACCAAAGCACCTTCCGCTGAACTCAAACCCGACCAAGCCGATCAGGACGACCTGCCGCCTTATGAAATCCTTGATTCTATTTTAAAAGGATATATTGAAGACTTCAAAGGGGCCCATGAGCTGGTTCAAATGGGGTTTGATAAAGATATTGTAGAGGAGATTATCTTCAAGGTCGACAGAAACGAATACAAGCGATATCAGGCGGCTCCCGGTCTTAAAGTGACGTCAAAGGCTTTTGGTTATGGCAGAAATTACCCGCTTGTACAAGGATATACAAAAATATCCGTATAATTACAAACGGTTCAATTGGTTGCAAACTTTCCCTGCCATGAATCCCTTTTTTCCAGAGTTTCTTTTATCAGGGCCATGTTCTCTGTTTTTTTAAGGGCCCACATGGGTGCGACAAGTTCTTCGGGGTGTGGATCTCCGGTGAGTCGTTGAATAATCATATTTTTCGGAATATGTTCCAGAAAATCACAGACAAGGTCTGCATATTGCTGCTGTTCAAGGCACTTGTATTCGCCGGCGGCGCAAAGCTTATCAAGCTTTGTGCCCCTGACAACATAGAGAAGGTGGATCTTTACGCCGTCTATTCCCATGTCTGAAACAGCCCTGGCTGTTTCCAGTACGTGGGGTTTTTTTTCATTGGGAAGACCGAGAATAACATGGGCACATATTTTAATCCCCCTGTTTTTCGTGGCAACGACTGCTTTTTTAAAACACTTAACGTCATGCCCACGATTGATAAAGGCAAGTGTTGAATCATTGGCGGATTGAAGGCCGTATTCGATCCAGACAAGGTGTTTTTTTACATAGCTTTGCAAAAGCTCCAAAATCTGTTCATTCACACAATCAGGTCTTGTGCCGATTGATAGACCGACCACATCTTCTATAGCAAGAGCCTGCTCATAAAGATTTTTAAGCCTGTCAAAAGGACCATAAGTGTTTGAAAATGACTGAAAATAGGCAATGAATTTTTTTGCCTTGTATCGCTTTGAAAGAGCTTTTTTACTCTGAATGATCTGATCGGTCACAGAAAGCCCTTTCGCGTGGGCGCCGGTGCCGGATCCCCGGGCGTTGCAGTATATACATCCTCCTGTTGAAATCGTACCATTCCTGTTTGGGCAGGAAAGACCCGCATCAATGGTTATTTTTTGAACTCTGCAATCAAAGATACTTCTCAGATACGTGTTAAAATCATTATATCTTTTATGCATGTTATTGGTTTCTTAAGTGTGAATTTTGACGGCTTCGTAAAAAGTCCAACTTCTGCGTTGTGCTGCATTTCGTAATCATTCAACGTACGCAAAGTACGCCTCATGATTACAAAATTTGCACGCCTTGAATTTTGAGCTTTTTACTTTGCCGTCTAATTGCGATTTTTTATGAGATTGTCAATTTTGTGCTTATGGATAAGAAAATTTCCCGTTGAAATTGTTTCTGGCTAATTAATGATTATTTTTATAATATATACTTCTTTGAACAAAGATTGTAAAATAATTTAACGGCAACATCTTTGCTTATGGTTTTCTACCGGAAAAAATACGACATTATTGTTGTTGGTGCAGGTCATGCCGGATGTGAGGCTGCACTTGCAGCAGCGAGAATGGGATGCTGCGTACTTCTTATGGCCATAGATCTGGACAAGGTGGCTGCAATGCCTTGCAGCCCGTCTATCGGGGGAATGGCAAAGGGACAGCTTGTAAAAGAGATAGATGCCCTGGGCGGTGAAATGGCAAAGATCACGGATAAAACAGCCATTCAATATAGAACGTTGAACACAAAAAAGGGACCTGCAGTCCAATCCTCGCGCACGCAAAACGATAAGATCCGTTATCATATGGCGATGAAGGCTGTCATTGAAAAACAGCCCAACCTGGACCTCAAACAGGCCATGGTTGAGCGACTTGTAGTTGAGAACAACAGGATCGCCGGTGTGGAAGATCAAACCGGTTTTGGGTATCGGGCTGATGCCGTTGTGCTGGCCACAGGAACATTTTTAAGCGGTCTGGTCCACATAGGGTTCAATTCATTCCAGGCCGGCAGGGCCGGTGAGTTTGCATCGTATGGTCTTCCTGCTCACCTGAGAGAGCTGGGATTTGAGCTTGGAAGAATGAAGACAGGCACACCGCCCAGACTGAAAAAGTCAAGTATCGATTTTAGCAAATTCACAGAGCATGGGTCGGAAGAGGAGCCAAAACCATTTTCATTCTTTACCAAAAAGATTAACAATCCCCAGATCCAAAGCTATATCGGGCATACCAACCAGAAAAGCCACCAGATTGTGCAAAAAAACCTTAAACGCTCAGCCCTGTACGGGGGTATGATAAAAGGAGTTTCGGCCCGCTACTGCCCCTCGTTTGAAGATAAAATCGTCAGGTTTCCTGATAAGGAAAGGCACCAGGTAATCCTTGAGCCCGAAGGACTTGATACCGATGAGGTCTATGCCAGCGGCCTGGGGAACAGCCTTCCCATGGAAATTCAGGTCCAGTTTGTCAGGTCCGTCAAAGGATTGGAAGCGGCTGAGATCATGCGGCCTGCGTACGCCATAGAATACGACTATGTCAATCCTGTCCAGCTCAAGCCCACCCTTGAAACAAAGCCTGTTTCAGGACTTTATATGGCCGGTCAGATTAACGGCACATCGGGTTATGAAGAAGCAGCTGCCCAGGGCATATGGTCAGGAATCAATGCCGCTTGCAAGATCCAGGGAAGGCCGCCGTTCATTCTCGACAGGTCCCAGGCTTACATAGCTGTTATGATAGATGATCTTGTTACAAGGGGCACACGCGAACCTTATCGCATGTTTACGTCACGAGCGGAATACAGGCTTATGCTTCGGGAGGATAATGCGGATCTGAGGTTGATGGAAACCGGTCACGAATTAGGTCTTATCGATCATGATACGCTAAAAGATGTAAATGAACGAAAAAAGCAGATTGCCAGAGAGATAAAAAGAATAAAAGGAACCGTGATAAAGCCTGCCAAAAAGATAAATGATTATTTGCTCAATCAAGGGACAAGACCTTTAAAAAGCGGCATATATCTGGATCAGCTTCTAAAAAGAGCAGAACTTGATTACCATGCCGCGCAAGAGCTGGCCAAAAGCCCTTACAACATCAGTGAATCTGTTGCCAGGCAGGTGGAAATAGAGATCAAATACGAGGGTTATATCAAGCGACAGCTCAAGGAAATCGAAAAGTTCAAGAATCTGGAACGGATGAAAATACCTGAAGATTTTGATTTTACAACGGTGCACGGACTTTCAAATGAACTCAAAGAAAAACTTTCCGCCATAATGCCTTCTTCTCTTGGCCAGGCTTCCCGCATAGATGGAATCACACCTGCCGCACTTTCAGTGATTATGATTTCCCTCAAAGCTGCTGAGAAATATGCATCGGAAACCGGAAATCAAAAAATCGAATGATCCTTGACACCTAATGATTTTCAACTTATTTTGAACCTAAGTTGAAGTCTCATAAAAGTTTAATATAAAATTGAGGTGATTTAGAGATGTCTGAAACAGATTATTATAAAATACTCGGTTTAAATAAAAACGCTTCCAAAGAGGATATTAAGAAGTCTTATCGGAAGCTCGCAATGAAGTATCATCCCGACCATACAAAAGGGAATAAAAGCGCTGAAGAAAAATTTAAAACAATAAGTGAAGCTTATGCTGTCCTGAGCGACAAGGAGAAACGCAAACAGTATGATACGTTCGGCGCCGCAGGATTTCAGCAGCGTTTTTCACAGGAAGATATCTTTAAGGGCTTCGATTTTGATAATATATTCAGCGAGTTGTTTGGAAAAACCCGGCATTTTTCCGGCCGTGGTAACGGCATGCGGTTTTCCTTCGGAGGCGGAACACCGTTTGACGGTTTTCAGAAGCAACAGAAGGCCCGGCCAAAAGGAGCAGACCTGGTGTATGAGCTGCCGCTAACATTAGAGGAGGTAGCAACAGGGACAAGCAAAACAGTGTCATACCAACATCAGGGGCGTAGTGAAAAGATTACGGTAAAGATCCCCAAAGGAATGATATCCGGGAAGAAACTTCGTATTGCAGGTAAGGGTGATCCGGGCCCATATGGCGGACCGCCTGGAGATCTGTATATCCAGTCCAACGTGCTTGGTGATAAGGTTTATGATTCTAAAGGGTATGATCTTTATATGCATAAAGAGATAAAACTGAGCGAGACTCTCCTCGGATCGAGTATTTCTGTTCCCACACTCAGCAAAAAAGAGTTAAGCTTGAAAATACCTCCTGGAACAAAACACAAAACCAAGATGCGTCTTGCAGGACACGGACTTCCCCATATGCATGGAAAAAACAAGGGTGATCTTTATGTCTATATCCATGTAAACATGCCGGTAAAGCTTACGAAAAAGCAAAAAAGGCTGATTGAACAGCTGGCAGAAAGCGGCCTGTAAGGAAGTAAATTTATTGACAAGAGTGATTAAAATGCCTAAAATTCAGGTATGGTCAACAACTGCACTACTCAACGAGGTCTTTAATATTTATAGTTTCTGATTATGCCTGAACTTATTCCTGTCTTGAATAAAAATGATATAGACAATATGGTAGCCCGGGTTGCGCGCAAGATTTCATCTGACTATCAGGATCATGAACTTATTCTCATCGGGATCTTAAAAGGGGCGTTCGTCTTTTTATCTGATCTTGTGCGACATATTACCATACCGGTTAAACTTGATTTCATACGGGCCTGCAGCTACGGCTCCGGCGTTTCATCATCGGGGAACATCCGTTTGACAAAAGAAATTGAGATGGATGTTAATAATAAAGATGTGCTGCTTGTAGAAGACATCGTCGATACAGGCTTGACTTTATCTTATATCATTGATTATTTAGAAACTTTTAATCCAAAAACTGTTAAAATTTGTGCCCTGATTGACAAACACGAACGCCGTGATACAAACATTAAAATCGATTATACTTGCCATAAAGTGGCCGAAGGGTTCCTTGTGGGTTATGGGCTCGATTATAATGAAGACTATAGAAATTTAGCGGGGATTTATCACCTTAAATTTTAAACGGTGGAGTATACCATGATTATTACCTGTAAGGCATGTAACGCCAGTTTCAATTTAAATGAAAGTCTTCTAAAACCAGAGGGCTCCAAAGTTCGATGCTCAAAATGCAAAGAAGTTTTTATCGCCTATCCACCTGCACCCACAAAAGAAGCTGAGAAACCGACTGAAATTATATCGGACCTTGAACTCAAACAAGTGACTGAAGATACTGAAACCGGCCAATTGGATGACTCAGGGTCCGGTGAACTTGATTTGCCGGACCTGGAAAAGTTGTTTGCAGAAGAAGAAATCCCGGAAAAAGAAGGCTATGCTGATGAAGCCATTGAAGATTTCGATCTGGACCTGGATCTTGCGCCCGAACCTGAAGAGGCACCTCATGATATTGAGGAAGAAGCCAAGCTCGAGGAACCGGATGAACTCGATCTGTCAGACATAGAGGAGTTGCTAGATTTAGAAGAACCGGAAACTGAGGAGAAAGACGAGCCAGATGAGGTTGAGCTTGAATTAGATATGGGGGCGGAACCCGATATTGAAAAGGCTCCTGAAGATGTTGAAGCGAGTGTCGAATCTGAAGAGTTGGAAGAGGTTGATTTGTCAGATATAGAAAGGATGTTTGAAACAGAAGAAGAGGAGGCGGAAGAGGAGGCGGAACCCGTAGATTCTCCTTTGCCGGAAGAGACATCAGGAACTGAACTTGATGAGATTGAAGAGGAGGCGGATGAACCCGAAACCATCGAATCTTTTGAAACAGAAGAGATAGAGCGAGAATTTACAATTGAAGATACCGATCAGGATGATCTGTCAGAAGAGGAGATTGCCGATGTGCAACCGGTGGTGGCGAAAATAAAGCCTGCCATGAAAAAACGGATTAGCAAACCGTTAATTGCTTTGCTGATCTTAGTGCTTTTGGGAGGCGGTTGTTACGGCATTTATGTTTTACTTGACTTTATGAATATTAAAATCCCGTTTGTCAGTGATTATCTTAAACCCCAAATTTCTGACCCTGCCGGCAACCTCAAGATAAATACTTTAGATGTTGATAGCGCATTTGTGAAAAATAAAAAAGCAGGAAAGCTTTTTGTGATAACAGGTAGAATAAAAAATGGATATTCAGATGTCCGCAGTTATATCAAGGTAACCGGGAAACTGTATACAAAAGGGAAAGTTCTTGTTCAGAACGATACAGTTTTTTGCGGTAATGTTCTGTCAGATATTGAACTTTCTAACCTGAAGCTTGGAGCTATTAAAAAGCGATTATCAAATCGCCTTGGCGATAATAAATCGAATATGAGGGTTAAACCCGGCCAAGAGCTGCCGTTTATGATTGTATTCGCCAATTTGCCGCGCAATCTGGAAGAATTTGCTATTGAGGCGGAGGGATCCGTTCCAGGATAATCGATGTCTTAAATTTGTGTTAAATCGCAAAGCGATTTTATATCTTGACTAAATAAAAATAAGCTGTTAGAAAATTCGATTCAAAAATTTAAAAGGCTGTTGTATAAATATATTAAAAAATTTTGATATAACACAACGGCTTATTGATTTTATGTTTAAAAAATCTTGAGGTTTATCAGGGCGATGTAGCTCAGACGGTCAGAGCATGCGGCTCATATCCGCAGTGTCCGGGGTTCGATCCCCTGCATCGCCACCAGCTTTTATTGAAATTAGGTCTCTGATATTATCATAGGGGCCTTTTTTCTTTTTTACCGTTTTATGGCTTGAAAAGATAGTGCTGGTTGTATTATATCGTTCTTAAAGTAACACACCTTTTTGTTGAAAAAAGAGTTCGGCTATGCTTTGCGGTTTTGAAAAAATTGTTGAAGAACGGATTCTAACAGCCCAGAAAAGGGGCGAATTTGAAAACTTGCTCGGTACCGGCAAGCCCCTGGCGTTTGAGGATAACAGTTTTGTTTCGGAAGAACTGCGTCTGGCCTATAAAATACTAAAAAATGCAGATTGTGTACCACCTGAGGTTGAATTGAAAAAGGAGATTGAACAGACGGAAGACCTGTTGGTGGGGATGCAGGAAACTTCTGAAAAATACCGTATATTAAAAAAAATGAACTTTTTAATCATGAAGTTAAACTCAATCCGAAACACATCAATTGCCCATGAAATGCCCCAGGTATATACGGAAAAATTGGTAGAACGATTTGGAAATTCTAAAACTTGCTGAAATTAAAATGTCGACTTGATCCCTTTACTAACATGTCGAATTCATGTATCGTATTGTTAAATTTAAGCCTAAAAATCTCTTTATTTTCCCGGCTTATGGCTGGATATAAATTCCGAGACGTATAATTGACGGCTTCGTAAAAAGTCCAACTTCTGCGTTGCGCTGCATCCTTCGTCACTGCAGCGTACTATAAGTACGCCTCATTCCTCAGGATTTGCACGCCTTGAATTTGGATCTTTTTACTTTGCCGTCGGATTTTGACTTTCTACGAGTTCATCATAATTATGTCGTTAAAGAAAAAAGAAAAAGAGGAAGGACATCTTAAAAGTGTCTTGATGGCCTATTTTATTCTTGTTCTCCATGTTATTTTGATTGCAGGATTGGTCCTGCTTGTCATTTTTTTCCGTGGTATTATAAATTACATGATATGGATTTTTATTGGCGGTACTGCTGCCATAGTTGCTTCAGCCTATCATTTTTATAAGCGTATGAAAATGGAAGGTAAGACGCTTCGGGAGATTCTTAATTCTCATCGGTTTGGCGGTAGAACCGTTGAAGTCAATCTATTAGGAGGACTTGCATCTTTAAAAATCAGCGGGTCAAATGACCCTGCCGCTCTGGATACCGCTGCATTCGAACAATTTAAGCAACTGGAAGACCCGGATGTAATTCACATCAGGGAATTTTCTGAACTTGTCCGCCTGCTTGAAAACAACCTTATTACCCTTGATGAATATAACAAATTTAAAGAACAAATTCTCAAGTCATAAAAATATCGTTTATTAAAATCTACGCACATCAGCATTTAACAAACTGAAAGGAAAGCCGATGAAAAAACTGACCCTTGCTCTTCTTTCCGGTGGTATATCTTCCGAACGCGAAGTTTCTATTTCCAGCGGCAACCAGGTCTATGAGGCTCTTGATAGTGAAAAGTACGATATCATCCGCTATGATCCAAAAACAGATATTTCGCGACTGGTGGCGGATGCACTTAAAATTGATGCCGCACTTATAATTCTTCACGGACCTATGGGTGAGGACGGTACGATTCAGGGGCTACTGGACCTTCTTGAAATTCCTTATCAGGGGTCGGGCGTTCTCGGGAGTGCCATAGGAATGAATAAGCTGGTTTCCAAGCAGCTTTACGAAAAATCCGGCCTCCGCGTTCCGCCTTACATGGTTATAAAACGCAATGACGTCTTAAATCCGGAAAAGTGTGCAAAGCGGCTGGGGCTTCCCCTTGTTGTAAAGCCGGTTGGCAGCGGCTCAAGTGTAGGGATTTCCATTGTCAAGTCGATTGATTTATTAAATGATGCTGTTGATGAAGCCTTTGCTCATGATGCTACTGTTTTAATAGAGGCATATATTGATGGTATTGAGCTGACCGGCGGCGTTATTGGTAATGACAAGATAGAAGCTTTGCCTATCATAGAGATAATTCCGGATAAATCCTATGATTTTTTTGACTACAAGGCAAAGTATACAGCAGGTGCAACACAGGAAATATGCCCGGCTCGTATTGATGATGCATTGACCAAAAAGGCACAAGCACTATCTAAAATAGCGCATAAAGCTCTTTTCTGTAAAGGATACAGCCGAACCGACATGATTCTCAAAGGTCAAGATTTTTTTGTCCTCGAGACAAACACCATACCCGGCATGACTGCAACGAGTCTGTTGCCTCTTGCTGCCGGAGCTGCGGGCATTTCTTTCAGCGGGCTTCTTGACCGGTTGATCGAATTAAGTATTGAGGCGCACAAAACAAACAGGTGATTCAATGATCATCAAAGGCAGCAAGGAACTCAAGGCACGATATTATGACCTTGGCTCCGGGGATGTTTTCCTGGGCATGCTGACCTACAAGCACTTAAAACAGTCTGTACTGATCGATCTTCTTGAACGAGGCGTCTCCTGTTTCCCATCCGCTCTTTCACAAACATTAAACCGTTCCAAGGCCGCCCAGGTCCTTGTTTTAAAAAAATGGATGTTGCCCCATACATTCGTTATTACGCGACGAGTGGATCTGATAAATATTATCAATAAATATAACATGCTTGGAATCGCTTCTGTAGTAACCAAGGAAGACCGCCTGCACTGCGGTTATGGCATACGCAAGTGGGATACTATTGAAACCGTATACAGCTTCATGGCTCTTTCTGAATCATCATATCCTTTTGCTATTCAGCCCTTTTTGGAAAACTTCACTGATGTACGCGCAATCATTGTAGGAGATTACATCGAAGCTTATGTCAGACATAATCCCAATAACTTCAGGATGAATATATCAATGGGCGGTGAAAATTACCCCTATGTCTTGGACAAGGATATAGAAAAATTTTGTCGTGCTGCCATGGAACAGGGCAAATTCCCCTATGCCCACATAGATCTCCAGATTACTGATGATGGGAAATATTACCTTTCAGAAATTGCGTTAAACGGCGGATTAAAAGGTGCTAGTATCATCCGCAAGGAACTTGATCAGAAAAAACAGAATCTTATAGAAAACCTCGCAAACATATCCTGAAATAGAGAAACGTCCACACCCGAGTGAGGGGTTCTTCAAGGCTTTAACAAAGGAGGTGTCTTTGGAAACAGGAAAGAAGACTTTAAAAGGACTTGACCGGCCCCCTGAAGTTGGAATTGTAATGGGAAGTGATTCCGACTTTGAAATTATGGAAGAAACCGCTTCGGTTTTAAAAAAATTCGGGGTGTCCTATGAGATGACGGTTGCATCAGCGCACAGGAGTCCCAAAAGGGCAGCTGAATTTGCATCTTTTGCACATAAGCGGGGGATAAAAGTTATTGTTGCCGGGGCCGGGCACGCAGCCCATCTGGCAGGGACTATGGCGGCCTTTACCTGGCTTCCTGTCATTGGCGTTCCAATAGATTCTTCCTGCCTTCAAGGATTCGATTCCCTTCTTTCTACGGTTCAGATGCCTCCGGGTATCCCTGTAGCCACTGTATCCATCGGAAAACCGGGTGCACGAAATGCGGGTATCCTGGCGGTGCAAATACTTGCTCTATCGGATCAAAAACTTACAAAAATGCTTAAAGCATTTAAAGAGGAACTTGCAAAACAGGTTGATCAAAAAGCAAAGAAGCCCAAAGATTCTTCAAGTAGACCCGTTAAACCTCAGACATGATCTAATCAACGAGGCAGCCCTTGTAATTATAAACGGCGGAGTTATTTCTTTTCCTACAAGGCACCTCTACGGGCTGGGGGCAGATGCCTTTAACACTGATGCCGTAAATAGAGTCTTTGAGATAAAACGGCGGCCTGAAGATAAACCGCTTCTAGTGCTGATAGATAAGCAATATGATCTTACCCGACTGGTGCGAAATGTTCCTTATGCAGCGACACGCATTATGGAACGCTTCTGGCCGGGTGCAGTCACCATTGTTTTTAAGGCAAAGGATACACTGCCGGCAAATCTTACTGCAGGTACAGACAGAATCGGGGTGCGCATGCCGGAACATCCGGTCGCTTTAGCCCTGACAAATGCTGTTCAAAGCCCTATAACCGCCACAAGCGCTAACATTACAGGCTATTCCGCATGTTCACTGGTTTCGGATATGGATCCTTTGATTACGGATAAACTTGACCTTATCATTGACGCCGGGGCGCTCAAAGGGGGTACCGGCTCAACCGTGGTCGATGTTACCGAAGATTCCCCAAAAATTTTAAGACAAGGAGCGGTCTCTGAAAAAGATATTTTTGCTGCCGTTTTTCAAAAAAGATGAAATTTCAGATCAGATGATAACGTGCGATTGGAGCAAGAGGATTTGAGTAAAGCAAATAAGAAGACCTGAGCTTTTTTGTTTTCAATGTCATTCTTTTTCACTAATATTTTTAATCTACAGAGTGCAGACCCCGTCCCAAGAGACGGAAGCGGAGGTTTAATATGAAGTTCGGAGTCAATGCG
>Ga0233415_10000340_pt1 | contig 22433 bp, 27 predicted proteins | sample Na_anoxic_12_MG_FD_188631 | JGI IMG/M metagenome (GOLD analysis project Ga0233415, IMG submission 188631) | Seawater microbial communities from Saanich Inlet, British Columbia, Canada - Na_anoxic_12_MG | ecosystem: Environmental > Aquatic > Marine > Inlet | place: Canada: British Columbia... | reverse complement strand
GGTTCTGGTCGCAATGGGCGAAGATGGAAAACTCAAGTCGTTCGGTAAAAGCTGCCTGAAACTTATGACCGGTCTCTCAATCACAGACTCCCTCCTAAAACCCGTTAAGTCATGGAAGGACGAGGACGAGGACGGATTCTCCCGTAGTTGGTCAGACGCAATTCGCTATGATGCTCGATTCATTATAAGAATTGGACAGGAGTTAATTAGGGAGTCTGGGTATGTAAGCAAGCGTGAAATGAACTCGACCGGAGCGCCATCAACTTCTGACCAAGTTAGGCAGATAGTCTCTAGCCACGCAGTGCTTAGGGATTGGTCGATGAAAAAGCGTCCAGACGAAGACCCTAGATCAATCATTGAATGGATCGAGAACCACGACGGAACTAACAGCTACATGAATAACTTAAAAATTCTTATTGGGCTGGACAATGTGAAGTCTCGACACATTGGACTGCTTGTAAGCGCGATCGCCTCAAAACAAGCAGACGACAATAGACGGGCAGAGCGAAAGAAGTTTCCGGAAAGCAATCACGTCGGGACTGTCGGCGAGAGGCTTTATAAGGAAGAGCACAAGGAGGCGGAGGTCATTTTCTTAAAACACCTTCACGGCGAATATGGCTGTACCACGCTTCTAAAGTTTAGAGCCGCCTGCGGCGCACTTTTGACATGGTTTGCAAGCAGCCACTTGGTAGCAAAAGCAGGCGATCGATGCGTGATTAAAGGTGCAACTGTAAAAGCACATAAAGTCTATAATGGGGTCAGCGAAACTGCGGTAAATAGGGTGAAGCTAGAGTGGGCATAAAAGGAGAAGCATGCCGATATATAACTACAAATGTGAAGAATGCGGACACGGATTCTCAGTTAGAGAATCGCGACCAACTTCAGCGTCAGGGATAAAGTGTAAGGCGGTAAAGGGCTGCGAAGGCAAGCCCATCCGAATACCAGCAAAAAGTTCATTCGCGCTCAAAGGCGCAGGATGGTTTAAGGATGGATATTAATGATCGTGGGAATTGACCCAGGAAGACGGGGAGCAATCGTGCAACTGAATCCGAAGACCATGAAGGCGAAGGGCGAGTTGATGCCATACATTGGCAAAGAACTTGATGTACGCGCCGTCATAAAAGTCCTGAAATCATACAAGCCAACATCCGTCATACTTGAGCGGCAGATCGGAATGGCCGGGCAGGGACGGGTAAGCATATTCAGTATCGCCAAAGCATACGGTGAACTGCGAGCCTGCGTAGAGTCGATCGGAGTTTCATATCAAACTCCGCTTCCGAGCCAGTGGACTAAGGTGGCGCTTGCCGGAGTTCCAGGCAAAGGAAAGGAGCGGAATATCGCTGCCTGCATTCGACTATTTCCTGATCTTGATATGACCCCAGGCAGAACCAGAAAGCCTCATGATGGATTAGCGGACGCTGCGCTTCTAGCTTGGTATGGCGCTAAAACCCAGGGGTTCCGCCTGTAGCATAGACAAATAACTCGCTTAAATGACCCGCAATTCTTGCCTGCTTTTTTGCCTCGGTCTCCATTGACTCCAGATCCTTTTTTAGTCGCGCAACGTCTCCTTCAAGAACTTCTTTTTCATCCACCCTTTGCTTTAGGGTACTCCGCAGCCCTACAACCTCCCCAGGCAAATGCAGCGCCGCCATCGACAAAGCGTAACCCCGCTTTTCCGAAAGAGTTGAGCCTTTAATTTTGTCGCCTAGTGAGTCGACAAATAAAGAAAACTTCTCAAATTGCTCCAAGGTCAACTTCACCTGAATTGTCTTTAAGTTTTGGTCAGCTTTTGAAGGCTTCTTTGATGTAGCTCGCCCAGGCATATCGCCCCCTTTCATTTCTATAGTTAAAGTTTCCCTGGTTATCATACGCCTCAAGCTCAAATGGATTACGCCTGTAAGCCCTAACCCCATCTCTGAAATATGCGAAAAGAATTAGCCACCAGACGAGATACGCTAACCACTGAAACACGAAAAGCATCCACTTTTGCTGCTCGTAATGAATACCCTCATGGACTTTTAAAGTCTTCGACATTTCTCCTCGACACCAAACCCAAATACCAAAACTGACCGCATATGGCTCGATGGGGCTGACATATGAAATCCACTTAGGCACACGACTGTTCTCAATGAAAATGGGCAGACTCATATCGATGCAACCCAAAGACAAATGAGCATCCCGAAGAATGCAGTGGACGCAAAGAGAACCAGCGCGAATCCCTCAAATGATCTACCAATTTTCCTCATTCGTAAAAACTCTTTTCAAAATTCTTATAGTTCTTCACATCATTCACGGCTTCAATAAGTGGGTCAATGGAGTTCTGTAGAAACACCACCCTCTTCCGCATGGTCCAGATTTGCTTTGCGGTATCTCGATCGCCAGTGACGATAATGCTGCACTGACTGAAACCAACGACACAGCCTCTCATTGCATTTTTAAGGCGCCAGACTGACTCAGAGCCGCCCGTAACTGTGCCAACTAGGACTCTGCCCTTAACTCCGCCGACCCAGGGCACGACGGCTGACTTTGAGAAACCCACCGCATCGTCTAAGTTTCCCAGAACCATCACATCAAATCTTTGTGCATCCCGCATCATGATCTTTAACTTAAAGTCCTTGTGCTCCTCCACGCCCTCGATGTTCTGTCGCTCTCTAACCTCCTGGCTTACAATTTCCTCGCCCGTCTCGATTAGCCGCTCCCTGATGCTATGCGTATTCTCCGCGATATACCACTTCACTAGAGTTGCTTCCTATTCACGAAAAACATCTCGCTGCAATGCGGGCAGATCAACTCAACTTGGGTCTTAGCCTGCTCTCTTGAGAAGACGGGTCCATGAGTAGGCACCTGTTCTGAGTTGGGCGCTGGGCTTTGATGGCTTGCTGGGTCCGGCGCCATTGGTCGCTCCTCCTGCCACTTCGTCTCCATCTTTGCTTGCTGTCTCTCGACCTGCTGGTCGGTTACCGGTCGAACCGTTACACCAATGGACTCACTTATCCAGCTATCAAGATTGACGTCGGGAAAGAAAACTTCCAGGTCTTCAATGCCCGTCTCCCGTATTTCAAGAAGAAGGTCTGCCGTATTCCAATCAGTTAGCTCATGAATCTTGTTGTCTGCGATTCGGTACGCCTTGGAGTCCTGCTTCGACATTTCGGCGACCACGCAAGGAGCCTCGGTATAGTTCAACTCTTTGAGTGCATGATAGCGAGCATGCCCAACTATGATTACGCCCTCCGCATCGATGACCAAGGGCTGATTGAATCCGTACTTCTTAATTGATGTCTTAAGAGCCGCCAGGGTCTTTTTGTGATTTCGGGAGTTTCTCCAATAAGGCTTGATCTCCGTCATCAATCTTTTCTTGATCTGCATATTCTTTCCTCGTCTTTATTTGGTTCTTAGTTTCCCAGGACTTTTTGTATTCCGCGCCTTGGAATAGTTTGCTGAAGCCGGTGATATGCTTTAGCCGTAAAAGTTCCTCTGGCTCCATTCCCAACTCATTGCAGATTTGAGCATCCGACCAACCCTCATCCAGCATGCCGAAGACGATCGAAGACATCCCGACAAGAGAATGCTTACCCCTTGCTCGATTGTGGCGAATGGTCGAAGCCATACGGTCGTTTATGCTTTTCTCAATCACAACCACAGGAAGGCGCCCTTCATTTCTCTTTAAGATGTCGGGATTCGATCGGCAGGTGAGGTATCGGTGAAACCCGTCAACTATTATGTATTGATCTTTTTCCGCATCATACACAGTTACAACTGGCTGCGTGTAGCCATCGTGCAGGATGCTCGTATACAGAAGCCTCATTTCGGTGGTCGCTACTGAGTTTGGGTTATAATCATTTGCAAAGACTTTCCCTATGTCGACCCAGCGAACTCTATCAATGGGCTGCTTCACAGGTGAAAGTTCCTCATGAGTAAATCGCTTCAACTCTTCGAGGTAATCGATGCCGCAGCCACTGCTCAAAAACTCTTCCCGCAATGCGTCTTTAATACTTTTTGATATCAAGGTACTTATTTCCTCCGTACTTCTTAATGACATGCAAATCGAACTCTTTACCCTTTTGAGTTGCCTTACGCCAGATGCTGATATCTATCGCCTGGAACGCTGCTACCACCGTCGTCATATGGTAATCGTTAAGCAGAATTGCTCTGATGTGAATCTTGGGCACATACGCCGGAAACCTTTCCCGTAAATCCTTATAAGTTTCATCATCCGCCGCAAACCTCTTGCTAAATTTAAATCTATGCTCTTCATCAAGTATTAAATTTGCGAGCAAATAATCACGATACTCAAACCAATTCGAGAACATATATGGAAGTTCCTTGGGAGGCTTCCCAAGCTCGTCTCCAATTTTTCCCGCCGTATTAATCCCACTTAATCGACGTGTCAGTTTTACCCAAGTCTCCGCCTCAACCTCTTGGAGATACATGAGGCTCGCTATGCTTGTCTCATGGTGAAGACTAGAGACCCTCATCTTACTTACGGTGCAACCATGCATGTATTGATAATCATATACTTTTGAATACGCCCAGTTGTGATCATGAATCGACTTCCAGACGTCGGTATAACACCAGTCATAGATGGGGCTGAAATTAAAGTGTTGGTGCTTTTTGCTGAGACGCTTTGCCCACGTCTCCCCCTTATACACAGCGCCGCTTGTAGTTCCGATGAATCGCGAAGGACTTTCTTGCGTCCTTATCCCTACTAGACAAGCGACCGAACTGTCTGGAAAGTGCGTCTTAATTATTTTTGGAAAAAGAGCGTGGAATCGATCGGACCCATATATGTTCTCCGTATGAGTACCCTCCTGCGGACGCATCCACTCCTCGCCCTCGCCCCAGCAATTCAGCCATTCGTCATGAGCGCTGGTAGCATTGAACATTTTAAATGGAACCTGGAACCACATTGGCTCCACCCTTGGATCACTAAAGACTTCCTTTGCGTAATCCACGACAGACTGCCACTCAGCCTCCTGGTCCAACCACATCACTTTGACAGGAAGACGCCCCAATTTCTCAGCCACCATAAGTGCAAGATTCAAGATAACTGTGGAGTCCTTGCCGCCGCTAAAGCTAACTACCACTTCATCGAACTCATTGAATAGCCACTCGATGCGCCTCTTGCCAGCATCGAAAGTTGTCTCGGACTTAAATATCTTCATAAATTCGTCACGATCACCCAATCACTAAACCTCGTACCATCAAGACGCTCGACTTCGAAGCGCTGAACCTCAGGAGGCCACGTCACTCCTTCGTAAATTTTTGGAACATATCCTGGTCGATAGAACATGAGGAAATGATCCCTTTCGAGTAGGGAGCAAATCTCTAGTTCCGTCAGATAGCTGGCGGAACCAAAAAGGGCGCAATGCACAGCGCCCTCGATAGCCATCTCCGACCGATACTCCGAGTTGATGACCCTGTGACAAGGGTGCTTTTTTTCTAGCCTTGAAAGCATAGACGCCGAGGGGTCAACCCCAACGTAACTTTCGACCTCAACTTTATGCAGGTCCAGTAGAAGACCAGTTCCGCAGCCGATATCCACAACCATTCGATTATGAATGAAGGACTCCAGCATCATGGTAATGAGTCGGTTCTCTTTCATGCTTTCTGGATTTTCGTACCAAGCGTCATACTTCTGAGCGATAGAGTTGTATAGATTCATAGTTCTGGGCCTACCATCTTTATTCTTTCCGCCGTCGGCTTGCCCGCAATGGACACCACCAACTGTATCGCTCGCTTAAAGTCGGACGCTTCGCTTTTTTCAATCACGCTGTGAACCTTCCTCGCAGGAATGACATGTGGACTTAGAAGAATCCCTAAGCGAAGTAAGTATGACGCGCACATCTTGACATAGTTCGCAGTTGCGGGCTCATGCGGAAAGCCGCCTCTAACTCTTCGCAGTGCTTCGAGTACAGCAAATTCAGAAACCTCTCTATCATTTCTCTCAATCTCCCCGTCTACAGTTTTTATATATGAGTCAGCAAATCCCCTTAAAGACGTCGACGCGCAGTCAATGCTAAAATCAAGCATTCTCCCAACATACGCCCTATTTAGAATAATCGTCTCTGCGAGTGGCGCTCCCATCGTCCAGTACTCATAATCCCCGATCTGAAAATACCTTAACTTCTTCTTAAAAAAGTACCGGTCAAAACCGTTTAGCCTGATATGGGTGACGACCATATCGAAGGAGGCGTCATCGCCCCACTGCTCTCGAACTGAGTACCAGTGAGGATGTCGACCCATTTTATAGGCGAATATCCAGTTCTGCTTTTGCAGGTGATCTAATATTTCCATCAATCACTCCATTAGTTACTTCTGTCTTAAAATGTCAGCATTGAATGAAAAGAGGAGAGAGGGGAGCCGAGTGGTCGGAGTTGAACCGCCTTTTCCACGCTGGTCGCGTAGCGCATCACCATCAATGCTTACTCGGCAAACTCTCTCCCTTATACATCCGCGCCCCTCGACGGTCAATCTCTGAAAACGGCAAAGTTTCGCAGTTCAACTTTCCACCATTCACCGTCTTTACGTATCTTAACTGATAGCCAATCAGAACCTCGGCATTTGCCGCCTTGATGTACTTGCTGAAACTATACGAGCCGCCCGTAAGGTCAAAGTACGAAATTCCCCCCAACTCATCTCGCTTCTTCGTCCCATTGGACTCCAGGGTCATTTTGTGGACTACCTCTCCACTCGGAAGTTTGCACAGGTTCTTGTTTTCCTTAATTGCCGTAAGAGCAAAGCCGCTGGCTCTATAAATGGTTCCGTCACCACACTGGCAGCCGTCCGAGAATGAGATAACTGCCCTGAGGTTTGGGTAATGCTTCGCCAGAGCCCTCATGCAAAAGGCTATAGACCTGGACTCGGAGTTTCTCGGCAGCCGGTCTGTAAATGCCATTCGGTTAAGCTCGATTATACTATCCCACTTTCCGCCCTCGACTACCCCAAGCATTTTCCGCTTATCTAGTGGCGGGCCAAATGACAGAACCCCCTCAAGTCTTTCATTCAGAAATACACCAAAATGGATGTTGCTATTATTCACAGCCTTTCCGCTATAGTGATTCCTTTTAATGAATGGACGGCCGACCTTAGACGGGATTAACTTTATAAGTATATCCTTGGCGCTAACCATCCTTAAAAAACTCCTCGCAGATTAATGCTATCGCGTCCGACTTGGACGCAATTCCAGTTGCGGATATAGCCTTCTCGACTATCTCAATCTGTGAGTCATTGAATGCGAATGTCCTAGAGTGAACCCCTGGACCTTCAAGCATGTCAGGAAACTCAGCATCCTCCATTGAATTGAGGTCAAGGGTAGGAAGTTCGCCATCAAACCAGAACTGGCTCAAGTCTAACTCTTCACCAATTTTATCGAGCGCCTCCAGATCCCACTCAAGCCCTACTTCTGAAACTCGGTTATCCGCTATGGCGAGACCCCTCGCCTCCACACTATCGAGGCTTAAATCGGTCCTCTTGACAATGACGACCTTCGAGCCGTCAGTCTCAACTATGATCGCCTCATCAAGCCCAATGCTTCCCGCAGCCTCAACTGTCTTATTTCCGGCAATGATTCTTCCGGACTTATCGACCAAAATGGAGCGCCCAGCGCCATAATCTCGAAGCGACTTCTCCAGCATGCCGGTGCCGCGCTGCGTCCCCTTATTGGCATTCAAATTGTCTGGGGTTAGCTCTGAGAGCTTAATATTTCTCATGGTCACATCTTCTGCTGAAGTTATTTTTCGAGAATACGATAGCACAGCCTTAAATATTTTTGTGTTTTTATTATATACTTTTATATTCAAGTCGTATATATTTGTAGGGCATCAATAAGCCAAGCAGGTGAAGCAGATGGATCTATTTAGCCAACACAGGATTGTCGATATCGGAAGCGATTCAGTCCACCAGAAGGTCTTTGAAGTTATGACGAAGGGGTTCGGATTCAGCGGAGATCCTAGAGGGTCCGCGATTGAAACTCTTTGTAGGGAGCTTACAGTTCAAGTGGTGAGAAGCATGGCAAGCCGATCTAATGTAGGGCAGAGCCGGTGCAGCGTCTGCGATTCTCCGCTGGAAGCATACAAGAGGCCGATTAATAAGGGCAACGTTCGAGCACTATTGAAAATAAGAGATGCAGGCGGCGGACCGCTTCACATCAATGATATGGGGGTTGCGGGAGGCGACTTTACAAAACTTAAGCACTGGGGCTTGATTAGGCTTTCAGTTTCACTTGGCGTAAGCCAGGGCTGGTCATTAACTGAAAAGGGCACACAGTTTTTGAGCGGTGAGATAGCGGTATGGAAAAGTGTCTGGCTCTTCAAGGGTTGCGTCATTGGATTTGACCCTGTAACTGCGTCCATTCGAGATGCGAAGCCACATAGCAATAAATCCCTTCGGGGGAAGTATAAGGACAAAATCGTCCTGATTTAGGAAGCATAATGTATAATTACGAAGAACTAAAAAAAGTCATCCTTAGAAATAATAGGATCCTTGAACTGGTGCGCTCGGAGCTTAGCCCTGTAACCCTTACCGAAGTCACCAAGATGTTTGATATAACCTTCCCTGCACTCAAGTACGCGCTTGAGAAGGGTGACGACCTTGGCGCCCTAAGTCGAGGCAAGGCGAGAAAAGGCAAAACTGGACGAGAGATAATTGAGGAGTTGCCAAAGCGAGTTCCGCTTCTTACGGAGAGGGATTACGCCGCCCAACTCCGGAGAGTTGCAGATGAGATTGAGTCGTCGTCTATCTTCGGCGACGTCTAGGCTTATAAGTCCGTTTCACGCTGTCCTCCTTTCTTTATAAAGTAATGAGGACGGCGAGCACGCCAACTGCAACTCCTGCCGACCCCCAGAGAAATCTATCCAGGATGTTATTGGAACTGCTTTCCTCTATGTGTCGAGTTAGGGATTCATTCTCGGACCACATCAGCTTTAGTCGCCTTTGGAAGAACTCTCGCTCCCGCTCTCGAAGTGACTGGCACTTTTCGCCGAGCACCTTTAGCTTTGGAACTGTCTCCTTGGCGCAAAGGGTTGACAGCCTTAACTGCTCGATGCCTATTAGGGCACCATTGCATGGAGCTTCGATTCCCATGTTCAGAATGGACGCCTCTTTGCAGTCATGGTCACTCGCCAGGGAAGGCGTCATTGAACTCATCAATAAGAGAATCACCATCGGCAGACTTAATCTCTTCCGCCTTTTCATCAACTTCTTGGAGTTTAACTTCTGCATGATGCTCGATCGTCCTCGCTTCCTTTTCTGCGTCATCTTGGATTTTCTTTAGCCTAATTTTCAGGTCTTTCCGAAGGGCAAGCTGCCCGCTTTTCTTCCCCATTAGATGCGCCACGAAAGCGCAAATGATGCCGAAGGTTAAGCCTATCCAACTATTGAGGTCCATAACTACTCCGAGTCTGTGTCACCTTCTTGTGCTACCACGTCAGAGACGTTAACGCCAAGACGCTTCTTGAGCACAGATTTAAATATCGCCACAAGAAGGGCGCTCAGTGCACCACCTGCCGCGCCCGCCATACCGTGTAAAATGTCGCCGCCGATTAGCCAGCCAGAACCAAAACCCAAAGCCATGGACAAAAGTCGGATAACCAAGTTCTTCCAATCATTGGGCAGCGATTTCCTGAGAAGCGGCTTAATTACTCCCACGATTCCCCAAACCACTACCGCGCTAATAAGAATTTGTCTGAGTAGCTCGATTGAGAAAAGTTCTTCATTCATGATATAACTCCTTCAAAGTTAATCCATATTATACGGAATAAGGCAAAGAAGGACACCCATTGAGCAAACCCAAAGTCTACGCAGCGCTCGCCACGATGCCGCAGCGAAAAATGACTCTAAAGAAAGTTGTGAATAGTTTAAAGCCACAGGTAGATAAGGTCTGCATCTACTTTAATGGGCATGATCGAGTTCCTAACTGGGTTAAGGACGATGAGAAGATCTGGTACGCCATGAGCAGCAAGCATGGCGATCTTGGAGACGTCGGGAAGTTCTTCTGGTGTGCGGATAACGACGGGATCTTCTTCACCTGTGACGATGACATAATTTATCCAGACGACTACGTTCAGAGCACGATACAGTTCTTGGAGCGCTTTAAATTTAATATAGTCTCGACCCATCACGGAGCAGTTATGAATCGAGGCGCCACCCAATATCATGCAGGGAAGAAGCTATATAGCCTTAAGTCAACTCAGCCTGTATCCAAGCAAGTTCACATTGGTGGAACTGGCTGCATGGCATTTCACACCGACAGGCTCCGCCCAGAGCTTGAATGGTTTAAGTTGTCGAATATGGCAGACATTTGGATCGGTGAGAAGTGTCAGCAGTTACGCATCCCAATCCTAATGAAAGAGCATGAAGGTTTTAGATTTAAGCTTCTTGAAAATAAAGTATCGATCTTTGACTCAACCCATGGCGGAGACGGGTCCGATCGAGATAGGGCAGAAGCAAGCAATGAAATAGTAAAGCGGACCCAGTGGAAGTTTCCGCCCGTCTTATCCGGCTAAGGTTTTGATTTTATCCATGCGGGCTTTACTAATTAACCCATCCCACTCTTTGATTTGTGCAGTAACTCTTGGCACATGACCAAACATCCAGCCCTCTGGCTGCTTCTTCATTCTGCGCACATATTCCTGGGCATCCTGCCTTGCCTTGCTCCGCTTCCCAGTTTTATGGTGCTTTGTAAGTTGCTCCGAATGCTGACGATAATAGAAGAGATGCCTCGGTGAAACGAAGAGCACAGTCCCCAACTCCTTGGCCCGAAGGAAGAACTCAGTGTCAGCCCCACATCTCCAGTCCTTAAATCCGCCGAGAATGTCGAACACCTTTTTACAGTAGGTGAAGTGCCCCGTCGGACAATGCCTGCCAACTGATGCCGTAACCTTCCCCTCTTCATTTATTTTCTTATAATAGCTGCTGAAGGCAGTTAGCCCCACCCTGCCTCTGGACTGGGAGACAACTTCGCTTAATCGGTCAGGATGCCAAACGTCGTCTGCGCCATTAAAGGTTATCAGGTCCGAGTCGTCATCAATAAGTTCGAGCGCTGTATTGAATGCCCTATATACCCCTGAGTTCTCCGTGAGCAAGATATTGGTCCCGCCACCGTTATACTCCTTCGCAATCTCCCAACTTCCCTGGCAGCCGTCGCTAACCACTATTAAATCAATCGTCATTTTGCGTCGTCTAGTTTGACGGGTCACGCTCGTAATTGCATCTGCAAGATATCTCTCTGCTTTGTATGCGCTAATTAATACGCTTATCTTCATCTTATCCGCCAGTGATTTGGGATGTCTGGTGTTATGCACAGTGGACCTGAGCCCCAAAGCTTCTGATAAATCATACGGCGCTTTGACCCGACCCTTGTGGACTCCATTTGGGTTAATTGCTTTGGATGCTGCCTGTATTGGTATAGGTGCCTTCTGCATATTGAGCGAACTCCGCCCGCCTTAACTGCGCGATGGTAGAAGTCGGAGTCCGCGCTGCACGGCCAAGCCTTGAACCCCCCCAACTGTCTAAGCATTTCTTTGTGATAGCTAAATACCCCGCCAAGGGTTTCACAGTCTTTCTTTAGTTCTCGTCCGCGCTCATCTATTTTGACATGAAATGTATTTACCATAGAGTTCCAACTATTCATGTGTGCCACTATTTCCGCCGACCGCTCCCGATGCCACAAGTCATCGCTTCCGATAAAACTTAATATGTCGCCAGTGAAATACTTGAGCGCCACATTTTGACACTGATAACTGCCCACATGATTTTCAGTCTGAAAGATATTGACCCTGGGGTCTGGCAGGTAGCCCTTGGCTACGTCGGTGCTCTCTTGATCGTCGTCGCTTATAATTATCAACTGATCAATATCAAGCGTCTGATCTAAGACGCTTTCTATCGCCTGCCCTATCCACTGCGCGTTGTACTTTGCTGGAATTATCACCGAGTGCTTCATCGATTGCCCCAGGGAGGTATAGTCATAGTTAGCAAAAAAAAAGGGGGTCAGCAAGCCGACCCCCTCTTAACACCCAGAAGAAACCACTTTTAGGTGATATTGACCACGGCGAAAAGCCCAGGTCGTACAGTCGAGTTCCCGTATCGAGACATCACTGCAACATCTACACAGGCGCTGGCTGGATCACGGAAAGTGCCCAAGTCAGTTACAGGAATGTAAGTTGCGTGAATGTGACCGATCTCTTGTGGGTTGTCAGACTTGACACCCAGAAGAATTGTATTCGCAGGCATGAAGCGCATTTTGAAGACGTCATACTTGTGGTTAGCTTCGCCGAACTTATTGCTGTAGGTATCGACGTCGCCTCGAATGCTTTCGCTTCGGTCGAGACCATTAGTGCGAAGGCTGAAAGAGCGAAGTTGCTCTAAGTACAGGAGTCCGTCTGGGTCGCCAGCAATCCAGTTTGCAGAACGAAATCCGTCGGTGCTCTTGAAGATGCCATTGTCCGCAGACTGAATGGCGTCGAAAAGAGTTTCTTGGTAAATCTTCGGATCAAGTGACTCGTAGATAGACCCGACCGCTGGAGTTGATGACCAAGTGATAGTCGTGTCAGCGTTTGCAATGAGTTGGTCAATGACCTCGCCCTGCATCTCACGTCGAAGTTCTAAAGCCATGAAGGAGCGCAATCGATCGCCGAGGCTCTCACCGTACTGGCTTGACATGTCCTGCTCAGCCTGAGTGGTGTACTTGGCGCGAAGTCGCTTACATTCGGCAGTTACGGTTGTAGCCGTAAGCTCGAAGTCAACTTCCTTTGCATTCGTGCAAGAAGAAGAAGAGGTTTCAGCAGCACAGTCCGCATAGTCCGGATCAAGACCTGAGTTGAAATCGGTGCCAGCGGAGTAAACTCCCGCATCGCCCTGCTTGTACGCCATGTGGTGGACAAATGCAGTTGGACCGTCCATTGTGCGAACGTCCACAAGTTGGTCAATTACCATCTGCTCAAAAACCATGTCCACCATCGCAAGAGACTGCTGAGTGAATGTGGCGATGTCACCAGGCACAATGTTCTCATTGAGGGTGTTTGAGCCAAAGATGCTCCGGTCATTGGTTCGGTACAGATTGCCGATATTTCCTCGGCGAGCATTTTCTGCGATGTACTGATACTGCCGCTCAAAAGCATTAGCGATTAGCTTTCTTTTTGCTGGTGCCTTTGACTTAATATAATCGCCCCACTTTTCGACAAGATTTAGTTGGGCGTTGTCTACTTGAAAATTCTGCATTTACTTTTTCCTTTATCCACGATCTTTCTTGAGAATGTGGAGCAATTGTTCATGGATATCTACCGGAAGCGCTGGAGCCTCATTTGCCTCCGGCGCAACTTCTTCGACTAAATCATCTTCTGGGTCAACTTGCTCGGCGATAACTGGCTCTGCAACTGGTGTATGGCTTCCCTCGATCATTGAGAAAAGGTTTTCACCGTGCGCTGCCACTTGATCGGCAGCAGTCAAAAGACAGGATTCTGCCAAGGCGGAAAGTCGCTCTCGAACCAATCCGCCAAACCGTCGACCGTCTACGCACTCGTCAATCTTTGCGGCGATTTCGTCCTGGATCTTTCTTGCCTCACGCTCTTCTTTAAGAGAAGCTAACTCCTCTTTCAGTTGCATGTATTCAGCCTCATTGATGACAGTTCGCTGACGGTCACACTCAACTTGCTCACGCAATGCAGCAACTTCTTTTGCTAGACGATTGTCGGACGGCGCCTCGTCCATGGAGACAGCCTCCACGATCTTCAGCAGAACTGCTTTTTGATTTTCATTCAGATCGGCTAAAGGGTCAATAGTATCCGTCTCAACTTCTTGGACTTCTTCTTTGACCTCTTCAGTCGTCTCGATAACCTCAACTTCATTAGCTTCAGTCATTTCAACGGTCCCTTCAGGAGTCGGATTAGGTGACCCCGCTTCGCTTAATAAATGGGTTCCAGCACTTGGAACCCGAACTAAATCATATGTATCGAGATGGAACTCTTTGACCAGATAGACTGTCTCACCTATCAAGTCACTATTCGCATCGGAGTAAGGACCGCCCTCTTCTAGCACGATCTCCTCTACAACGCCCGAACCTCTACTTGAGGTTCCTACGTCCATCCCTGCTCTAAATAAAGTTAAGACATCCCTTCCACTGCTGGTGGCAAGAATACCGAACTTTCCAGAGCTAGTAGCCGTGGTCCCATCTTCTTTGACTTCGACGCGAATCAGCCGCGCTGGAACATCAAAGGTGGGACCACCATCTGGATGGCCAAGTTCTCCGTCTACGAACTCCTCAGCAACGCGCTGAGAAAGAAGCTCATTCTGTCGGACAAATTCGCCAATCTGATAAATCCGTCTGTTGCGGTTAACAATACCAGCCTTGCCAAGCTCAGCCTCAATGACCGCCAGATACACGTCTGGATCGAGACCGTATTGCTCCACATCTTCACAGAGGACCGCCCGTTCACCTACGCCCTCAGTTAATGCCTGCTGCATTGGGACGTACTCAATAAGTTCACTTTTCTTCATGTCCGACATAATATCAAAACCCTCAACAAATAAATACCCAATAATTCAAAGGACTTATCGATGTGCTCACAGCACATCGTTCTTCTTCATGTAACTCGGCACAACCACTGGACCTTTTCCATTATCGAGGCGGAAATTAGGCAAATCCTCCCACCCGTTTTTTCTGGGTCGAACCGTAATCTTGAAGGCGCGAATTGCCTGATTCAGATTTAGTTCTGCTCTACGCCCAGGGTTAACTGATGAGATGGCGTCTATTAGACCGCTAAGCCTTTTGCGCTGCTCGCCGCTTAACTGCCTTCGGTCAATTTTATTTGGTGTCTGTGGTCTCAATGTAGTGCGCCCAGTGTTTTTCATTTTCGCCGAGTCGGAATAGTCCAAGTTCGATCTTCAGGAAATCAAGTTCTTCTCTTTTGCATGTATCACACTCGGCTTCTTCGGCACCGTACAAAAGCGCGTCAGCATGACGTTCGAGATGTGCCCTGCTTTCAACTCGTACCTTGTCGCCAAAGTCGCTGAAATCAGTTTGATTGAATCTTGCCAAAGCGTTACGAAGTCGGGGGATGTCCACAGTCTCATTATCATTTGGATCAGTTGCCGTATTGATGTGATGAGGCAGTTTGCTCTTCCCTCTCAAGAACTCGCCTTCTTCATCGAAGAAAGCGGCTGGCTCGAATGCGGCGCTTGGCAGGTCAGCCCTTTGCTTTTCAGTTGGGTCCATGACCGCTTCGTCTTTGTAATTATAGCCTGCGTCAACTTCTGATTCGGAGTCTTCCTGATCGTGCCGTGGATTATTTCCATGGTCGAACTGGTCCTGTATGGCTTTTAGTGCGTAAAACATCTCTCCGCCTGCCGTATACGGGTCTCGCTCTTTCCATTCTCCGAGCATTTCAGAAATAATGCTCATCAGCTTATAGTACGACGCCTTACCCATATCACCATGTTCTGGCATCGCCTTTGCCACATCGATAGCTTGGCCAACTGACGCAATGTACGCCGCAGCGACATCATCGTCGGTTATCTCCTTTTCTATGTAATGGTGAAGCATGTGTCCCAATGCGTGACGCAGCGCCACAAACTTCATTCCCCAGTTGCCCTCTTGGAGTTGTAACTTCATTGATTCGTCCTTTTTGTTTTTGCCCTTGCTGCTTCTTGGATGCGCCTTCGGCAGGAGGTCGTTATCAGTTATGTACTTTGAATTGTCTGGCTTAAAGTTTTTAAGAAGTTTTAGAAAGGCATTCACTCGCCCCATTGCCCACTGCGCCCTGGTCATCCCTGGACGGTGGCTGGTGCTAAATGCTCCACTTCCCCGCAACCAAACTTTTTGAAGCATTCGAGCAGTTGCCCGCTTTCGCTCGTCACCGTCTACTTCCGAGTTGTGCTTACGGACCTTATTGCTTAATGAGGTTAGCACCTGCTTGCTTAGCTTGGCTGCCGGTCCTCTGGTTTGTGCGCTCCCCGTATTGCGACCGCCTTTAATCCTGTCTCCTTTTGGTGCTGGAGTCTTGGCGTCACCGGCTGCTTCAGCCTTTGCCCTTATTTGGTCCGCCTTTGCGTGCAGCCATTTTGCGCCTCGCCCATCACCATTGTCTCCCCAGAGAAGCCAAGCCACAAATGCGGGAGAATACTTTGGCGACTTATTCCAATCGGAGGGAGTTTTCATTTGCCGTCTATCATTCACATGTCGCTTCAGCCATGCGCTGGCGCGAACTATCTTCTCGTCTGACCATTCACCGCTTCCAACTGCTCTGGATGCAGAAGAGACTGTCGCCGGCATGAGCCCCTTGCCGCTTAACCCCTGCCGGTGCAACTCCACTCCGCGCTTCAATGCGCTTATGACGTATTGCGGAAGCTTGATCGCCTCATACAATTTGCCATCTTTTGAGGCGATCGCCAGCCCCTGGTTTCTGGCGCTGCTAAATGCGCTCATCGCGCTCTCCTTGTCATTTGGCTTGTAGGTATAACACTTCCCAGTTTGCCCCCACCTGTACCCAGGTGCTCCATTGATTCGACATTTACTGACTGGCAAGTGATACGCCTCCAAAACAAAAGAAAGCCCGCCCTTGGAAATAATCCAAAGACGGGCACCCGGTTAACCCTACAGGATAGACCAGCAAGTTTCGTTTGAACTTGCGCCTGTGCTGGACATCACCTTAGTAAGGTGAAGAGCCACAGCCTGCTTATCCTGGTCGAGAGTGATAGTCGCAAGACCATCAATCAGCATTTGACCGCCACCTGAAACGGTGCCAGCATTGATAGCCACGCTTCGTCCAGAAGCCAACCCTTGGATCTTAAATCGGACAACTGTGTCCTGATCCGAAGCAGCCGCCGAAGTTGGAAGGGTCACACTCGCTGCGCTGCCCGATGCGCTCAAGTCGTAGCAGTAGATCCCGTCTAAGCCGCCAACTGTAGAAGGCAAAGATGCCACGGTGGTCGCAATGCCATTGCCATTGATAACGCCTGGTCCAGATACATCCTGACCAGTAATGGATGCAGAGATTTCCAACTCTCCAGATCCATTAACATCGGTCGAGATTGGCCCCGTACCCTTGACAGCGATAGCGCCACTTGAGGTTACAGCAGTCGTGTCGTCACCATCGTCATCACTTAGAGCAATGCTGGTTACTGTGCCTGAGCCCGCTTCCGTAGTCCCTTCAATTTCACCGCTTGAGTTAATCATCAAGAGGTTATTGGCGGAAAGGTTTGCTCCAGAAGCAACTTTAAGGAGCTTCCCATTTGTATCATTTAAAGCAGTCGCCATGTTTTGGTTGGCGGCTGTACCGTAGGCGCCTGCGCTAATGAAGCCGTCTCCGCCACCGATGCTGAATGATCCGCCGTTGTAAAGATTACCGATGGCGCTGCTTGGATCGCTAACTGTGATCGTATACGTCGGAGTGCCTGCACCGTCGCTCGATACGCTGACGACAGGAAAGTCATATCCGCTGCTATTTAGAATCTGACCAGCAGATACGGCAGAAACATTTGTCTGCGTCTTAACGGTCAGTGCGCTTGTATCAATAGCATTCGAGGAAATAAATTGCCCCGAACTTACAGCGGTCCAGCTAACTGCCTTCACCAAATCGCCTGCGCTTAAGTCGCCAACAACCTCAGCAACATTACCTGCGGAAATGCCAGCGTCAAGGCTAATCCATCCACTGCTCGCAGTGAAATACGCAGAGTCGAATGATGCAACACCAGTATTGTAGGAAGCCTTATTGTCAGCCGACGAGGCTGTGCCCGCTCCACCAATAATAGTTTCGAGGTCGGCGCCATCAAGACCCTTATTCTCTACGCTTGAACTTTGCTGTGAATAGGTGAAGTTGTAGCCAGAAGCGCCTACGGTGTCACTTGCAGCGAGGTTACTAAGTGAGCCAGAAGAAATGCTGACCTTCCAAGTCGATGCAGAACTGTCTAAGGCGAGAATAGTACCAGCAACATTTCCGTATGAACCAGTCGCGGTAAAGCTTGCGCCTGTATACAGATAATTAAAGTTCGCGCTACTTGAAAACTCCATGACCGGAATTGAGAGCCGACCAAGAACTTCACTTTGACCAAGGGCATCATCAAGCTTAATGATGTCGCCGGCCGAGACGCCAGTGTCTTCGACAGCGGCAGTACCAAGCCCTAAGTTGGTTCGAGCGTCAGCGGCAGTGCTTGCCCCTGTACCACCGTCAGCAACTGCGAGGTCAGTAATCCCTGTGATCGAGCCACCGGTAATGCTTACATTAGTTGAACTCTGAACTGCGATCGTGCCTACGCCGATTACAGTACGAGCAGCAGCAGCATCAGCCGCAGTTACCAAGCCAACCATTGGGGCAGTGCTTGAGCCAGTACCACCAGAAGAAACTGGCAGTGTGCCAGTAACGTCTGACGCCAGGTCTACGCTGCTTTGAGTTGCGATTGACCCAAGACCGAGATTGCTTCGTGCAGTCGAGGCGCTTGGCAGGTCGCTGAGGTTGTTTGATTTAAGCAATGCGCCGGTCGAGTTGCCAAGGACTACCCAGGCAGACCCATTGAAGATCATAGTGTTTCCAGCATTGCTGGAACCACCCTCAATGTATACGTGCATACCTGAATCAGGTGCAGTGAATGCCCAAGCACTGCCACTCCATTGAGCGACATTGTTGGCATTTGATGACCAGGCGCCTGAAGGACTTGTGCCTACCAGGTATCGATCACCAGTAGAAGGAGTTGACGGGGGGGCATCTTGCTGAGTTGCTACCGATTGAAGCCAGTCTCCACCACCCTCGGCGATCGCCGTGTCTACATAGCTCTTATTTGCTAAGTGCTCTGCGTCCGATGGTAGAACAGACGACTTAAGCTTGATGGTACCAGACTTGGCAATATCAAACTCATGAGTAAATATCCCGAATGACATAATTCACCTCCACAATGAATGTCAGTATTTTATTGAATGCCGTATCTTGAACCGTCACTGATTAAGATTATGGCCGCGAAATCATTTTGAACTAGAGCGGTTGTGCCATTGTCGATATTTCCGGACAGGCATCTCACCGTAATCGGATTAGCCAAGCTATTTCCGCTTGCATCCTTAACCCTGAAGACGTGCCCCGTAGTGCTCGATGGTGTCTGAAGATCAATAACTACATTACCCCCGCTGCTATCTACGCTGAGCAAATCATTCTTATCCGAACTGGGGCTCCACGTATAAGGCGAATCGCTGAAAGCAATCTGCGTCACATTAAAGAGATGCGAAGAGCCACCACCGCCACCGCCGCCTGCGCCGCCTCTAAATCCTCTAAAACTCATAAATCACCCTATGCCGCTGGTGGAACGTCGTACCAAATTTCCAGTTGAACTGTAGGAGTCCCCGATGTGGACTTGAGACTGAAAGTAGTCCTGCCAAGCCGAGCGGGAAACCTTAACTCTACCGATGGACCGTCAGCCAGCGCAGTATTAACTGCCGTTACGGGATCAGGGCTGCCGCCGACAATACTAAGACTAATCTCAACGTCATTGCTTCCAGTGCCCTCATTATTAAGCACGCTCACGGCTCGAAGAATGCCTCTGGTTGCTCCATTGATGTCTTGGGCCAATCCGTCAGCCGCGCCAGCATAGCCTGCGCTCTGAAGGTCAACCTCTGTCCAGCTTGAATTGGACACCGTAAACTGACGCAGGATGCGAAATGCGCCTGGCTCGTCTGTAACTGGTGTATGCCCTCGCCAAAGTGTAGAAAGTGGTGGGTTTGCCATCGTGTAACTCCATTTGTGTAGATAGTATCAATCTGCTCGCCTTACTTATACCCATCAAGTCAGAGCATGATTGCAAATTTGCCTTTAAAGTTCCTCTGAAAATTTAAGCCCCGTAACCTGCATGATTGGTCTCGTAGCGAGAAGGGACTTTCTTAAGACGGCGCCAGCGCCAGTCGGATTATTTCCAATTTCTTTGATATTCGTATACCCAACATGTCCGGCGCCCCCATATTCGACAAGTCTTGCAGCCACTAAGCCACCAGGGTCACTAAGTGCTGGTCTAATTGGACCGTACTTTGGGAAGTAAGTTCTGAGGCTGTGATTGTTAACCATATTGTCTCCATCGAATGCTAAGGCGACGACTTCGCCACCCGCCTGGAGGGTCATTACCCGCTCGACCAGTTCAGTCCAGGTCAACTTGCTCCTCATGCTTAACTGTTCGGTATTTTGAGGAAGTAGGCTATTTGCAATCTTCCCGTATCCGCGCTGATGGTTTTGGTAATAGTCGGGCTCATTTGGGCTGGCGGAGGGTCGGTCAGTGACTGTAACCTTTACGTCTGGGCTCGGCTTTGGCGTGTAACTTACGTCCCAAACTCTACGTGGCTTATGATTATTTCTGCGTCTTCGCTGACCAGTTAGACCGGTCGTCAATTTATTGCCGAACTCTATGTTGTAATTCCAGCCCCAGTCAATGTCCCTTGTACTAAGGTCCATTCGCTGCCCAGCGATCATCATGCCCAGTTTCAGATAGTTCTCTTTTTCGTCATAGTACTCAGCGCCTCCTAGTCGGAGCCTCATGTATCGGTACTTATTCATCCCAGTAAAACTTCGAGTGCCTGGTGAGTCTTTATTCACATCTGGAAAGAAATCTGGAACATTCATTCCTACGCGGTCACTGATGATGGTCATAGAGCCAACTCTAATTTTCAGGTCGGTCGCGTCGGTGCCCTGCTGCATTGAAAAGTTGTCTGCAATCTTTTCGCTCAATTCGATCCAGTCCGTCCCATTGCCTTTAATCTTAAAGACGTGCCGCCATTTACAGTCTGTGGCCTGTGACCAGTCCGTTGTGAGCGCACTACCTGAATTATTAAGATTAGTCGCCATCTCTGCGTCATAAACTACCAGATAGAAATTTTCACCATCACTGCTCTTATATTGGTTTGGGATAAACGGTACGTGTCTCGCCTGCTGGGTGGTAAGCCCTGTCTGGTCATAACCATACGTCTTAAATCTAATCGCGTATGGATTCGCTTCTTCGTCAAGAGTTGCCACAAGATCATTACTGCCGAAGCCGATCGCTTGGTTTGTCCTTGTACTAAAATTCTCCCAGAAGAAAAGATAGTTCGGCTTGTACGTAATCTCACTGGTGGTTCCATAGTAGTCAGTCTGATAATCCCAGACCTTAGCTGCATGCCCACCAGGGCTCGAAAACCAGAGGCTCAAACTTGGAGACCCAGATCCGCTTAGGCTTCTAGTCATTCCGGCGTCATCACTAAAGTCTATAATCAACTCGTCAGTATTGATTCCAAAAAGGCTGACCGACTCTGGCAGGATTCCGCGCTCGCCGAAATCAAACATTAACTCCTGGTCTGGAACTGGATTTACCAGCCGCGCTGCGCCGCTAACCCGCAAGGTTTGACAGGTCAGCACAGTAGATGGGGCCCGCCAGCCATTGCTGACCGGTAGACTAAAAATGTTCTCTGACCTGAAGAGCGAGTCGGCGCTGTAACTGAAGGTGTCGTCCGAAGCGTTCCGCCCCCGAAAGGAGACCTCTATGCCACGGTCAATCATTTGAGGGGATGCGCTTATTTGGGAAGGAGAGTTTGGACTAAAGAATCCCCCATTGAAGTTTCTGACTGAATCGATCGCCATGTCATTTGTCATGTGCGTCCCCTCAAAGAATTGCTCCATGCCCTTCGGCATTGTCGCCGCCTGGTAGGTCGAAAGGTCCGCGCCCTCAATAGAAAGAAAGCTCCTGCTAAATTGAATGTCTTGAAAGTAGACCTGGTTGGCGCTGTATGCGCTGCTATATATGCCAAAGCTAAACTCTTCTTCGTCGCCAGCAATGACGGTGCCGACAGAGGGGTAAGTGCTTCCGCTGCTATTGGTGCTGAAATCATTTAGCCAGTCGGGGTCTTGATACTGGTCCCATGGTCTAACAGCCAGCTTAGCTTCCATATTCGTCTGAGAATCATTTACAGGCACCAGCGCAAAAACAACCTCATACCATGGGCATCGAAGTGAGTTAAAGGTTCCGCCGCTATCGGTAAGACTAATAAATGCAAGCCTCTGAGATCCAAGAATGTCGTAAAATTCTACACCAACTTTCCCCTGGTCTCGCCCAACCCTTACATCAAACCTAATCTTCGAAGTGCCGCTTTGAAGTTCTGCGCGACACCCTACATGGAGCCCATCGGTATTAGCTCCAAAGGTATTTGTTCCGCCATTAAAGCCGCCTCCATAATCAATATTTAAAACCATTCTCCCGATACAGGAAAGTCCGCTCACCTTTTGACTGAAAAACTTAGTTCCTGGGTAATCGCTGGCATCCTTTAGGCTGCTGCTTTGATAATTTGGGAAGACCCGCTGCTGAACTGCGGGCGCCGCGCTTAAAAACTGAGCATACTTCCAATAGTATAATCCAGTTCCGCTGCTGGAGAGTTGGATGCCTCGAAAGAGACTAAGGTTGTCTTCCTGGTAGTGCACATTTGATGATGTATAGCCTGTGCTATT
>Ga0233415_10000339_pt1 | contig 22445 bp, 32 predicted proteins | sample Na_anoxic_12_MG_FD_188631 | JGI IMG/M metagenome (GOLD analysis project Ga0233415, IMG submission 188631) | Seawater microbial communities from Saanich Inlet, British Columbia, Canada - Na_anoxic_12_MG | ecosystem: Environmental > Aquatic > Marine > Inlet | place: Canada: British Columbia... | reverse complement strand
CATACACCCCTATCTACGTGTCTACGGCTCGCCTATGTTACCGATAGCAAGAGGAGACTTCATGTGGTCTTGCTCGTCGCCGTCGATAGAAGGTGACGGAGTTCACGTGAGGGATACAGACAAGCATATCACCCCACTAGGTCTAAACATCCTAGGGACCATGATAGGACGCTTGCCCCACCGCACCCTCAGGGACAAGTCAGCAGCGAGGCTTTGTTACCGATGAGGGAGAGTTTACCTCGCAGCTTCTGGCTGCTCTACGGCAACAACTACGGCATGGTTAGGCTACGCAGCGTACTTGCTGCACGTGTGCCGATACGACAACTGCAGCCCGGTGAACCATCATCAGGAAGGCTCTGCTACAGATGAGCCCACAGACTGCAAGAGGAGGCACTACGTGGAACACCCATACTTTCTCACAGATGGCAGAGGTAGCCGCCCGTAACCGAGGAGGGGCGTTTCATAGTCTGAGTCACATGGCCCTGCACCGCCGCAGATGGTTCGCATCGCATGTTGTCTGGGACGCTTCGTCAGGAAGACTCTGCTACCGTTAATCAAACGCCTTCACTAGGGCGTAGGGCAGGAACAGGTCAAGCCGTATGTTGTCCTGGGTTCCGTTCTTATCGATACCACTACCTACGTCCCACGGTGCTTTAGTCCAAGTCCAGTAGTTAGTCTTCTTTCGTAGGTGTGGCGCGAGCACCCAGAGCTTATCGCACCCCTTCACTACGTCTCCTACCTGTGGTCCATACGTCTGACCTGCATAAGGAGACCCCCACGCCCTATCAGGACGAAGTGATAGGGACTTCAATGCGTCTATAGCTATCGAACGCACAGCAGGATCACCCATTGCATAGGTGATTGAGGCGAAGAATGCGTTCTGGTGGTGTTTGACGTGCTTCCACACGTTGTTTAGGTAGTAATTGGCGATCTTTTGCTTGATTTCAGGGTCTGGTTCGAGCAACCAAACGGTGAATGCTCGTGCTGCACGAAGGTTATGAGCGTAATACTGCTGATAATTCGTGAATTTGTTGAAGAGATCGCCCAAACTAGGCACCAAACGATCAATGTAGTCGTCCAACGCCTTCTTGATACGATTTGGATCGCTACTAGACACTGAAACTGTGTGCCTGTAAAGCGCAGCAAACTGCAAGCGAAGGTGACCACTGACAGTATCCGCTGAAGTGTCGTTCTTGCCGTGCTGATCTCGTATCTTCCAGTTGTGTTTGGTCAGTTGTTCACGCAAATCGTGAACAATGCTCGCAATCATAGGTCGCTCACTCGGCAGATACGCCCACGCATTGGCTAGACCGAAGAGCAAACCCGTGAGTTGGTCCTTAGTGGCTCGTGTGTAGTAGGCGCCAGCTGGGTAGGACATTCCATTAGGCGCAGTAAGAGTCGGTGACTCGTCTACAAACCCACTTGCGATTCTCTTCTGCCAACCAGAGCTAGTCGGATAGGACCATTTCTCTTTTGTCGATAGAGGGAACACCTGCCTAGCTATCACCCCTGGTCCAGCAGCGTGTGTAAGCCACCAGACGGCGCCTAAGGCCTCCTTAGCCCTCTGGAGGGTAACTGGATCAAGTGAGTCATGGTATTGCAGAGAGAAGCCTGCAAGGGCGTAGCCAGTGAACAGTGCTGAGTCACCGCCAGTGCCGAATTGATCAGGGACTACTACACCAGGAGCAGACCTTCTAGGCGAGTAGATAACACCGAGAGACTGGCACCTATCTATGTAGTGCTCTCTTGCAGCAGTAGCCGCTGCGTCTAATTCGGAATCAGTAACAGCACTCGGATCTAGGTCTACCAAGTAGCTCAGGTCCCAGGGCTCTAGGACTGGCTCGGGTGGTACAAGAGTCTGCGGTGAGCAAGAGCAGCCAGCTAGGAAAGCTACAAACAGGGTCGATAGGTTACGCATGGGTTAATCCTCCGTGCGCATGATAGTAGCTCTATGCCTGTTAAGCTGCAATTATGATCACACCTATTCTTGAGTCTCTATTGCAATCAATTGCACAGCCTTCTTCCCTTACTGAGGCAGACAGGAGCTTGCGTGACTTAGAGAAGCTCTACGGGTCCGGTGACATAAGTTGGAAGGACTACTCTCGTGGCCTTAGGCGTGGAGGAGCTATCGTGATCCCGCCTCAGCGCCTGCGCTCGCTACGAGGTAAGCTGCACAACGCGGTTCGCACCCTCACACAAGCAGGTGACTTTGGCTACGGACCTAACGGTGGTAGACACCTGTCTGCACTTGATGCTCCTAACTACGCGTGGAGTGGACAGGCGCAAGGCCTAAACACTATGGGCAGGAACTTGATCAGGAACACCAACGCGCTACTGCGATACCTCAAGTCCGCAGAGAAGAATGACGGTGTTCTTGAGCAACCCACTAAGAAGCAGATCGCAATGCTCACCTTTGTGACTCGTGATTTGCACAACATTACGTATGAACTGCTGCAGGCGCCATACGCGGGTGTGTCACGCGAAGTAATTGGGTGGGACAACCCACCGAAGTGGGCTGACGCTATCGGAGCCCTTCGTGTCATCTATGGTTTGTGGCGACACGCCGGCTGGGTTAATCGGTCGCTGGTGAACTAGGGCCTGTTAAGCTGCAATTATGATCTCTGCGCTACTCGATTCTCTTCTTACCGAAGCAGACTCCAGACTACAGAAGTTGTTCCGGAAGTCTATTGAAACAGGCGACACTTCTGATATCGCAGCCTACCGCCAGGCGCTCATCCGTCAGAAGCAAACAGGCGAGGGCAAGAGGGCAAGCTCACTAGCACGACGGCTAAAGCTGACGCTTCTTGCGCTACTAGAATCCACGTCAGTCACTACTGGTAAGAGGCGCAGGAAGTCTCGTCTGGGCCTAAGGAAGGTCTTCGACCTCATTGACCGTATTCAGTCTGGCGGTGCTTCTACCGATGACTTAGGCGTCCTGCCTGTCGCATTAGGGAAGTTCTTGAAGAAGGTTGATATTAGGCTGCACTCCAGGCTGACCACAATGAAAGGTCAGAAGATTCCTTCTTACGACGACATCATTAGGAATATCAAGCTAGCTAAATCCACTACCAAGAGGCTGGTGTCGGTGGGACGAGAGACGGCCATTGTAGGAGGACTGAGGAAGTGGCCACTTACAGATACCGCAATGGAGGAGTTCATTGCAGGCGTCGATAACGCGTTTTATGGCTTCAGAGAATTCCAACAAGAAATGCACGCTTATTTGGCACCTATGCGAGCTTCTGAGAAGAAGCAGGTCGGCCGCCTCAAGAGCTACGCTCGTGGGTTTGGTAAGTCTCGACAAGCCCTAGCCAGGCTTATCCGAAGAAACTCCAGGAACGCCGCTACTGAGGAAGACATCATGACGATAATCAACGCTGTAAGTGAGGGCATTTGGTATTGGGTCTACCGTATGTACCGCAGTGGTGATCCTGGCGAGCACCTAGCTGCCGAGTTTGCCAATTCAGAAAGCTGGTATGAGTGGTATGACGTAATCACTCACGCAGAATACTTCTTCGGGCTATCTATCGATCCAGCCTACTTCCAACGTCCCGTGCAATTATGATCACATCTATTCTTGAGTCGCTCCTGCAATCGGTGACATCTACTGCTTTACTGTCTGAATCAGATTCTCGAATAAGAGAGCTACAGAGACTGGCGCAAGAAGGTGACGCTTCAGACATTACGAGGTACCGCATTGCGCTGTCTCGTAGCGGCAACCACGAGGGTTCCAAGGCATGGCTTATGGTAAAGCTTGCCTACCACGAAGTGCGCTCCCAGCTTGTTGAGTTGTCGGACCAGATGACTCACCTCAATCAGGGGCAGGGACCGACGACCGGAGAGCATGCAATATCCAAGAAAGCACGCGCACGAATCCTGAAGTTCACCAAAGTCGCAGAGGGCCACCTCGGGCAGACGGTTAAGCAGATTGACAAGATCTTCAATGGTCTGCTTTCCAGGCCAGTCCTGCGTGACGCGATTAACGATATAGCGGACGCCATGGACGCGGGACTTACGCAGGTGAAGAAAGCCTTCATGAGGCTGCGTCAATACCTACACCGTCAAGGCGCGACAAGGCTGCTCACTATGTGGGAAATGCGACGCATACGCGCGGTCAACGCTGGTCGCCTGAGTATGCCAATGCTTCTTCGCAAGTACGGTGACACTCCAGCAATACGTGTTCTTGCTAAAGCAGTCAGTCACTTTGGCCGTGTTACAGGCAGCGCCTACTCGGCAAGGTCGGTGGAGTTCCTCGAAGAGGCGCTCAAGATAATATGGGCGTTCCAATCAGCGCTAGAGTTCCAGGCCATGGCCCTCGCACCAGAGGGCCTGCAATTTACGGTTGCAGCGGCAGAACTGAACACTGTTCGCCTCCCTCTACAACGCTCGATTAAGAAGCAGCGTGTGGCGTATGACGATTTAAGAGACGCAGGTATAGAAATGACTCGCATCGCTGACTGGGCAGACGGAGACTACGATTTTCACCAAGGGGATATGTTGGCCTTCCGGAACCTCATCAAAGGCTATAACCACGTGCTGAAGAACCTACTCATCACTGCCAAAAGCAGAGGCGGAAGACTCTAGTCCTTCGGTGCAATCAATTGCATTCGACATAAGTCGTGACCTGACAAGGGCAAATAATCTTTCAAACACCGTGACAAAAAGCGACCACTAAGTATAAAACTTTCAGTCGGTGTATGAGGGAGAACTGTGGGCGGGGCAGCGCGTAGCGCTCCAGGGATTGCGTGTGTCTTTGCATACATAGGGGAGCCGCCGTTGGTCTGCTAAACTGCAGAAATGATCACACCCTTGCTTGAGCAGTTGCTGCAATCGGTTGCACCTGTCAGTTTCGTTCTGGCAGAAAGCAGACTAGACGAAATCATTCGTGACCTGCAAAGAGAGTTGCACGCGAATCCAGACAACCCAGGACTCTGGGATCGTTACCGCGCCATGCTGATCAGGTCAGATCCTACTATCAGTAAGGCGTGGCGGGGTGTCGAAGCTGCTTACTCCAAAATCAAGCCAATGATAGATCAGCAGATAGCCAGTATCGGTACAATTGGTTACATGCCGGGCGGGCCCCTGCATGGTCTTACCAGGGATCCTTCACTAGGCAAGACGGTTGGTAAGGGTATCCATAAGTTTCAGAAAAGAGCCGTTAAGCTCTATTCGAACATGCAGGTAAAGATCGACAAGCTCTTTGATCAACTGCTCAGCGTTCCAAACATGGTTCTCGGTGTGGACAAAATAGAGGAAGTTATCTCTGAGACCCACACCAAAGTGCGCGACCTATTTCAGAAGCTGAAGCAGTCCATTAAAAAAACGAGTCCGACAATCTACAGGCGCGTAAGCCAGGTATGGGACACTCTAGAGCTAACGGACACCCGAAACGAGGGCAGGCGCTGGGGTAGTAGACTGAACCTTTGGCTTCCTGCTCCTCGTAACCTCGGGAACTCACTTTGGGTGATACGCAGACTGGCCAAGACAGCTAGGCGCTTTGACGTAGCTACCGGCAGTGACTACTCCCCGGAGTCAGTGAAGTTGCTAGACGATATTGTTTCCTCAATGTCCGCCGCTATAGAAGCCATTCATACGGCCGCTGCTGTTTTTCCTTACTACCAAAATATAGCTGCCCTCTTTGAACGTCCTCTAACACTAATACGTAACTCAATCGCTAAGCGTCGTGTGTCTTTCAAGGAAATACGAGAACTTCATATCCTTCTGCACCGCAACTTAGCTGTGATGGAAAGAGAACCCGACGCCCACCATCTCTATCCTCCGAACCTCATTAGGGATTTGCGAGGACATATCAATGAGATCGAGGCTCTACTGGTGAGACTGCTTGAAGTAGCAGCACGGAGAGGAGCAAGGCTATGATCACACCTATTCTTGAACAGCTAATGCAATCGGTTGCACCTACTGGCGTCTTAGTAGAGGCAACAACTGGACAGCGCATACGAGTCCTACAGCGTGAGGTGTCTCAGAGCCCAGGCAATGTTCAGGCTCAGAACGCCTACAGAGAGCTACTGATCAAGGTTGACCCAGCCGCCAAGAAGGCATGGCAACGAGTCGAGTTTGCATACTCTAGGGTATGGCACCAGATCCTCCAGCAGATACAAAGGGTCAGCAGGCTTGATCAAATACGACCAACGAATCTTATGTGGGGTGATCCTATTCCTGACGACGAGGGCCCCGACCTTCCACTTAAGAGAGGCAAGAAGAAGAAGGGTGAAGGGAAGCACTCGCATAAAGGAAGAGCGGTTCTCAAACAAATCCACAAATTCCAGCGTGCTGCTCATAAGCTCTACGTGGGATTGCAGGGCGATATAGACAAGCTTTTCTCTGGGCTACTAGGCGCAGAGTCTATGGTGAAGGCAGTAGACGCTATCGCTGACCGTATTTCTGTGGTTCACGATAAAGTGGTCACCCTATTCACAAGGCTGCGGATTTTCGTAGGCAACGAACACGGATTCTCCTGGGTTCTTCCTGCGTGGCGCCGCATTGCAAGGACGCACCGTTGGCAGCGCTCTCCCCGTAGTAGAGGAGAGCAGCGCAACACTATTCGTGTCTTAGCTAAGTCTGTTAGGGCCTTCGACGTCGCTACGGGCAGTGAATACTCTCCAACGTCGGTAAAGCTACTCGACAAGTCTGTAGACATAGTCAATAAATTTCTAAGAGTGTCGTCAGGAATTCTATTCCAAGTAGCCGCTGCTGCAGACGCTGAAGACCCTGCAGGGTTTGATGAAGTGTTTCGGGCTCAACACGACGCTATACGAAGTCGTCTACGATCAGTAAGACGATCAATCGCTACTCGTCGGGTGGCCTTCAAAGACCTACGAGACATTGCTCACCTCATGACGGGTTCGGAAGTCTACGCAGAAGAAGATCCGGCGGTTCACAGGGCTGACCTCGCAAATCTGACCTCCCTTATCAGTAAGTATGAAGACATCATGGAGCAGTTACTCGGAGTAGCAGAGCGAAGAGGGGCAAGACTGTGAGAGACATTGTTGGAGTCCCCGGTCATAGCAGAGATCGCTCTCTCCTAGAGGACTGCCCATGGCTCCTGTGTGAGGGTCTAGAGCAGAGTATCCCGTATCTGATAAAAGACTTTACCTCCGACGCGGAATCGTCTCGTACCTTCTTATTCCCTAACCTGATTCGTGTGCTCAATAAAGCCGACCCAACCGGTGACAAGGGCAAGTACACAGCGTGGTTGGTTGAGGCTTGGCTCTCTGACGAGATTAAGCTTAAGGTCACTGGGTATATAAAGGCACTTAAGGCGAATCCGGACGAGTCAGACTACCTGAACCTCAATAACCCAAGAGATGGGCTCTTAAGACAGCAGCAGGCACTGTGGGAGAAGTATCTAAAGGTTAAGTTTGAGGACGCCTCAACGATCAAGGCGCAACTCACACGCTTCGAAGAGCTAAGAAAGGCCCATAAGCTCGGTAGCGTAAAGATCAAAGATCTGTCTTACGACGAACTACTGGAACTGATTGAGAAGCACGCCCCTCCCGCCAAAGCCGACATGTCCCTAATGGACTCGCCTCCAAACAAGGTGCTGTATCAGGACAAGACATACGCTTACATCAGTGTGAGGAAGCACGGCTGCTTAGCTCAGTTTGGGCCTAGAGGCAAGCTACCCTCAAACTGGTGTGTCACAGACTCCTACGTGTTTAAGGAGTACAGGCCTCCCTTCCACCTCGTCCTTAAAGACTTGCAGCCCTACGCGCTCATGCACTATGCGGTCTTTCAGTTCATGTCACGGCAGGACAATCCTCTCAAGCCGGTCAAGTTCAAAGAGCTAGAGCAGTTCATTAACAAGAGGCGCTTCGCTGACAACCTGCGCAAAATGCTCAAGCGAGTAATTGACGGGGAGGAGAAGTTCGTCCCGAACGCGCTAACCACCGCGCAGAATGCCTACAAAGCGTTCCCATGGGTCCGCAAGCTGAAGGTGTGGACCTCGGGCCTTGCGATACGGGCCTACGCAAATAGAGAGTTGTCTCCTCCTCAACGCTCAATAGACGCCCTAATAAAAAAGAGCCATAAAGACATACTTAGTTTCCTCGATAAGCTTTACGCAGAAGTATGGGGCAGCGACAAATCGAAGACATTTAGTTCTCAGCAAGCTGACGACATTATCGAGGCTTTAGAGTCTGCCAAACTCTCGGTCTTAGCTCGAAACACACCCGTGCTGCTATCTCTTCTGAGTAACACCAACATTGGGTCAAAGCGCTTCGAACAGGCGTTATCCTCAAAACGCGTCAAGAAGCTCACTGTCCACAACCTCACTGCGTCAGTTGACTATGCTGTCCGTGTAGCCAAGAAGCCCTTGCCCTTTATTGACGAGTTCTTTGAGAACGCTACTAAAATTGGACGTGTCACTGCACGTGAGGCCGCCAATTACTCTCAGGTTCGTGGGGCATGGAAGGTTCTTAGCGATATCCTGACGGCCTGGCCACGCGTTCGCACAATACGTGTGTATGCTTACTACACGAAGAAGAAGTTACCCAGGACACTGGAGGACAAATACATAAGGGTCTACCACGCACCCCAGCAAGAGGACCTACTAGACGACGCTACTGAGGCTGCTGGGTTGCTTAAAGAGGCCACAGCACGCTTCACAAAAGACCAGCTGCCTGGAGCGCATAAGCTGAAACGGGCTTATGACGCGCTCACCGAGCTTGCGGATTCCAAGCACGCGGACAAGGCCGGTAGCAGATTGGGTGTTCCTACCGCGACGTGGGCACGTTATGTCTCTAAGTGGAGCAAGAAGCACACCGCCACGCTCTTGTTAGCCGAGAAGACTCTACGTCCGTATGAGTATCAATCCACGAGGGACGCACTGAGCGGCTTGCGCTACTCGACTAAGAGGTCTTACTGGAGTCGTGCGACTGCACTCAAGACCCTATACAAGAAGGTAAAACCTCCGGGCTTTGGGCTGTAGCGTTCGACAGAAACTCCCTGACACATAGCGATACTTAGGTATACAACTCCCCGTGTATAGATCAGGAGAGTATGTGAGGAGTGCAATTGATTGCAGCGATACAGGTGATTGGAAGATCCACTTCCTACTACGGCACCCATTACCGTAGTCCTGGGAGAAAGGTCTCCAAGCGTTGGTTTGTGTACAAGCGTAATTTTGAGTCTACGAGTAGGGCTCACAGTGGCAGGCTGTGTTACCGGTGAAGATACTGAGAGGCCAGAGTGGTTGGATGTTCCCTAATTCTCAATTCGCCAAGCAATGCCTGACCATTAGGTATGAGCAGCGTCTCTTCGACCACGGGAAGAGAGACGGAGGGCGCCTGTGCTACCGCTAGCAGAACTGAGACGAATTCGTGGAGTATGGGCCTACGCTGCTATAGCGGATTACTCTCACAAATACTGCTCTATAGGTCGAAGAGCAGCACAAGGAACCCACGTCATCAACCTAGTAGGTGTCAGAATGTGCTACCGGTGAAAGAAAAGCTACTTACCTACGAAGGTAGAAGCTGGTCAAAGCAGAAGTGGGCTTATGTCATGGACGTAAAATACACCACCTTCTGCTCAAGGCTTCAACTCGGATGGCCGATAGCACAGGCCTTAGAGGTTGAGATACGACCTGGTTGGGTTAGAGGTGCCTCAGGTCTCGAAAGAGACGATAGGCACTTGGTTCCTCAGGATTGGGAAGAGACGAAGGCTCAAGTCCAAGCTGAGAAGAAGGAACACAACAAGCGAAGACCTACGGGCATTACTCCCGAACGCTACTTGTGCTTACTGCGGTTGCCTTGGGCTAGCGACCACTACATAACAGTGAACAGGACTATTACCGTCAACAACAGGAAGCCCGCCTGCGGCTCCGTGAACTAATGAACAAACAAGGGGATTACCGTAAATGAAAACGCATGAAGACTTGCCTGAAATCATGAAGTGGGCGATGAAGACAATGATGCCCGCAGAGAAGGTATCGGGAGCTACAGAGGCGTTCTTTACTCATTCGCTAATGACGCAGGCTTGGGCCTGCTCGCACTTCGAACGAGTGAAAAACCTCTGCGCAGATTCCTATACAAGGGACCAGGTCATGGGAGTGGCCGACAAGGTACAAGAGAGCGACAACGCAATGTCTCAGGACCAGAGAGACTCCACGGCAGCTGACTACATGATCCGCATGGGCTGGAATGAAGACTAGCTGCTTCGTCATTAGAGGACGCAGCTGGGTTGACTTCGATCAGGAGTCCTATGGCCCTCCGAGTGTTGCTCAGAGGTTCCGTAGAAACGGCACCTATACAATCGGTTGGAGAGGCACTCGCTTGTGCTACCGGTGACAATGCCTACCATCAGAAGAGGGACATTCTGGGGGCGTCCTAAAACTTGGGGTAGCGCTCCCATTCATTGCCGCACCGGCACCAACGGCGCGAGCCATTACCTTAATAGACTGGGCACACGACTGTGCTACAGATAAAGAGAGAACTATGGACGAACCAGAGACACCCAAGAACATAACCAACGGACACTACTACTACTTCTTGCCGCCAGACCCTGACGGCAATAGCGGTTGGCCTACCTCATGCTGCGCCTCGATCTTCTTTATGTCCCTAGCAGTGGTGATCGTAGCGATGTTAAACGCGCCCTACTTTAGATGAGCAACCCGCACTTACGTAACTCAAAAGGCACTCCTTTAGTAGCCGGGCACTACGAATCTCAAGAAGGCGTGATGAACACCAACCACCTTGGCGAGGACGAAACCAACTACTGCTTTGGTGTCCGTCTGTGCTACCGATGAGACTAGCTTCGAAGACACTGTTCGGAGCCTGTGTATGGCTTACTACACACGATCTGCTGATTGAGCTAATAGCCCTTCGCTGGCAAAACGGCGAGGGCATAGACAGGGTCGTGCACAGCACTGCTGCAAGGCTGTGTTACAGGTGACTAAGACGGCAGTGACCCAGGCTCTGCCCTCTTCAAGAACCACTCCCCCACTTCCGACATAGCTACAATATCGCTGAGAACAGTCACCCTTACGCTAGCGTTAAACCACTGGCACTCTGGGTTAGGGCACCCTACGTAGATCAGAACTTGAGCGTGAGGGCAACCGCAGTAGTAGCAGTTTGTTTTCGTATCGTCATCCATAATGACCTCTTGATAGAGGATGACAGATGCTACTAAACATCGCCAGGGGTTCCACGTTTGCTCAACAGACCGCTTGGTGGAAATTCATACCCGTCACATCGAGACGCCCTGTAGGTCGCGTAGAGCCTGACTTTGCGGCTAGGACTCCCTACTGTTCGACTAGGCTTTGCTATCGATAGAATGGACCTATGAGGGTCACATGCTGTCGTGCATATATTGTGAAATAGCCGCTTGGGTATCGGAGTATCCGCGCTTAGGTATCCTGACAGCCTTTCTGTGCCTATTCGCAGTCGGACTGTGGTTGGTAGTCTTGTTGTAGGAAGGGCTCATGTCCTACGAAGACGAAGGCGTAATTAGGTTCAACCTAGACTTCGATATAGGTGACTCACCTAACCCCTCGATTACCAATTCTCTTCGTGCTTGGCGCCAGATCCTCTACAGGCTGAACCTCATTGGACAGGACCCCAAGAGGAATGGAGGCCATGGGTTTGGCAACGTCAGCCGTCTCTATGAAGGGGAGATAATAATCACTGGCACACAGACCGGAGTCTTAGAGACGCTAGACGACGGTCATTTCTCTAGAGTGATCAATTGGTGTCAGGGGCTAAACTTTGTGTGGTCAATCGGAATGATTGAGCCCTCTTCAGACACCTTGCTCCACGCCTCTGTTTACAAGGAGTCAGCGGGGACCAGGTTTGTAGCTCATGTGCAATCACCGGATATATGGAATGTGTCTAGGGAGCTAAAGCTACCCGTGACGAGTCCTGGTGTTCACTATGAGTCTCCTAGAATGCCCGCCGAGATAGAACGCCTCTTCATAGAGACGACTGTTAGACGTCGTCGTGTGTTCTCTATAGGAAGCCGTGAGGGTAGTGTTGTTGCCTTTGGTCAGACAATGTCCGGAGCAGCCACCAGATTGATAACTACCCTTGCAGAGGCTACCTGTAGCAAAGCCTAGCTCCTGTTGAAGGTATCAACCCTCCCCAGTCGTCTCCCTCTCTCATTGCTATATAACGACCGTTAGCAATAGAGATTCCATAGCCAGTTCCGTAAGTCACGCCCAAATAGTGGTTCTGGTGGTAGTCGATGTAACCTTTGACTATCGACAGCACAGTTACTTCCGCAACTGCTTCAGCTGCTTTCTGCATGCAACGCAGAAGTCTGACCAGAAGCTCGGCACTGTGTAGTACATGACACACGAGTTATTAGGGCAATGTGCCTTATGAGCAGGATCCCTAGGGAAGCCTGACGCATTCAATGTGTGTCCAAATTCGTGCAGAAGCACGCCACCCTCACGACTTTGTGAGTGGTCCCACCAGAGCACAGTAGAGGACTCACCGTAAGTAAGTCCTCCTAGGTTCCGGATCCCCCTTGCGTCGAAATACATACCGTCTTTGAGATAGAGCACAAATAGGTTCATTTTTCTGCTCTTTCCTGGGATATGCGGAAGTTTCCTATGCTTCTCTTCGCTCCTCTGGAAGTCCCGTATGGTCCAAACCATGCGGGGTGGTAGTGAGATCTCGGGCTGAACAACTATCTCTACTCCATCGCGCTTGCATATGGCGTTGCTCACTATGCGATTCTTAAGAAATATCAGAGCGGTGGCAGATGGAGCACAGTCCTTCATGTAGACGACTTCGATTTTCAAGGAGTCGAATAGGGTGTCTTCTTTATCTGCTGGGTAGATCTCGTTTACTAGTGGGAGTCCTGCGCACGCAGTTAAGACCGCACAGGCGACTAATAGCTTGATCGTCTGTCTCGTTTTACGCATGTCTCACCTATATTGAGATTAGCACTACGAGTTCTCGTCTAACTGGTCGGTTACTGTGACGTGTTATTAGGGGCGCAAATGCATTCGGTTACGCAAATCTTGGAAGCTCTGGAAAACATCATGGAAGCAAAGAAGAAGTTTCCACCTCCTTCTTCTCCGGAGTTGAAGAACGGCAAGAAGAGGCCGGGTCTAAACTACGCGGCTCTGGCTCAAGAGATGACAAGCGTTGTAATGAACGACAAGAAGGCTACTGCCGATTCTCTGCGAGGGGACATAGCTTTCTACGAAGAGGACATTGTTGATGATCGGTCTATGGTCATCAAACTCGCTAAGGTAGGCATGGATTATGAAGAGAACCTCTACGACATCTACGAGTCGCTGTGGCGCATAAAGCTCATCAAGAAGCTCATTAAGCTGAAGAAAGCCAAGAAGAAGTAAAACCGCTACGATCTAGGTAGGAGATTAGATATGAAACGTCTCATTGTCGCAGTAGTTGTTGCTCTAACCGTTGGTTGTATTGGTGTCGACAAACCCAACCCAATGACTAAGAAGGCTCCACTTGAGGTTGTCCCGGCTCCTCAAAAGCAACACCCTCCTACTATCGAAGAGCTAATCGTTGCTCTAGAGGAGTCCCGTTCTGCGGTTACCAGAGTCAGGGAAATGATCCACCTGGCTACACCTGAAGTCCGCGCACAACTCGACGCCTACATCCAAAAGAAGATGAAGGAGACACGGGACGCACTCAAAGAGGCTGAGCCAAAACTTAAGAAGAAGCGCAGAGTCTACTAACCAATGCAATCAATTGCACAGATACTTGAAGAGCTTCGTTTTGTTACAGAGGGGCGAGATAAGACCATCATTGTTTCTCCCGAGACCTCCGACGCTGTTCGAAAACTAGTTGCGTCTATTCTCGCAATGAGCCTCTCGATGGACGACGAAAAGCTGCCGACTAAACTCAAGCGCAACTACGCTAAAGGTAGGAAGTTTTTAGAAAAGATCCATTCAGCTGCGATCTTTAACAAGCCAATCACAATGCTTGACGTCAGGAGGCTGAGTCGCGGTGTTGTCAGGGCGTTTGACGTCTACGACAAGACCTCTCGTCGCATGCGTTTACGTCTAGATACGGATGATTCTCTCGTTGGTATGACGTTAGGGACCTTTATAGCGATGGGGTCGGCGATACCTGCGACAATGATAGGAGGCGCTCCTATGGCCCTCATGTCTATGGCCACATTTATAGCTGCGGGCGCATTTCACACTAGTGCTATGTCCTTGCGACGAGGGAACCTGGATAAGGTGCAGCTTCAGGCGAGGTGGGGCGCTATAAACTCTGCGCATGTCAGATTATTGAAGGCTATCGACCTGGAAAAGAAGACCGCCGCTGTGAGGACTACGGATAAGCAATGAGATCAATTGCACAGATACTGGAAGGCCTCTTAGTCGAATCAGATTCACAGTCCTCTGCCCACCGGATGATTAGGGGATTGAGGCGTTGGGCGCAGTCACACGGACTTGAGGTAGACCTTGGCTCAGTTAAAAGCTCCAAGGTGATAGTATTTTTACTTTCCGCTTCCGAACGACTAGGTTCGTCTAGGATAAGGCTCGCACAGTTACGCCGTATGTTACGACCAATGGGGTGGACAGTAGGGTGGATCAATAAGGACAAAGGTCCTGATGGACGTAGACTTTATTTACATTTGGAGCCGCTCCGAGGTGAGCCAGTAGACGCTCCGAGGTCGCTGTTCCACGTTACTACTAAGCATCAGCTGCCACACATACTTCGTCACGGATTACGACCAAGAACCGCAAACCACACGCAGACCTTCGGTCGCGCTACGCCTAAACGTATTTATGTATTCGGCAGCAGATTATCAGCGCTGTGGTGGGCAGACCAATGGGATCGAGACTACTCAAGACAGGACGCTGTCGTATTGAAGATCACAAAATCTCGATTGCCGACGAGAGCGGAGTTTTACTACGACCCCGCTATGCCCTCTAGGTCAAAGGCCTTGTGGACGACAAGTAGAATTCCTGTTAAAGCTATTAAGGTCGCGCACGGCCGCACGTTCGTGTGGCTTACCGCCCGATTCATTAGTGACGAGGCTTATAGTTAACGTCATGCAATCAATTGCACAGATACTTGAGTCTCTCTTAAACGAGATGGACAAGCACCACTCCAAGCCCCTTACCGCGCCCTACAAGCAACGTAAGCACCCCATGAAGGCAGGGGAGCCAGATAGTGTCCCACGGCCTATTAGAGTCGCCCTAGGCAACGCTATTAAGAAGGCACTCAGGGTCGTAAAGAAGAACCCCGACGTTCACATAGTCTCTACTACTGATATCTCCTATCTATACGACGACATCAAGGACGGTGTTATCTACGTCAATGACCTGACGTGGGCGCAAGGTATCGCAGATGACCTAGAACGCGACTATGCGTCTCCGGCTACAGCTGGTGTTCTCCGACGAGCAGTCAAGGCTGTCATGCCATACGCACGTGGTGGTTATAAGTAATGCGCTCTATCTCTCAGTTACTGGAATCCCTGACGCTCTCCACTCTTACTGAGTCAGACAAGGCTATCCGCGAACTAGAGCGCTCTATGGCTGCCGGAGATCCTGAGGCTAGGCGTAGGTTCATAGCTCGTCAGATTAGGTCTGGTAGCGTAGGACGCTCTCATAAGAGGTTGGTTTCTGCTTCAAAAACATACATACGTATTCTCAAGAGGTTCGAGACCAACTGGAACAAGTTTCAGAAGAAATCGGTGACCGGAAAACCGATCTCCTTCGCTACTGCTATAGCTGCGATAGAAGAAACACAGTTAGGCCTCGCAGACCCGCAAGCTGTAGCCAACCTGGTTTACTCCATAAACCACACCATGCATCTCTTGTACCGGTCTAAGCGCGATTGGAAAGATGTAGCTAGTAGCGCTTGGCTCGACCTTCGCGACGAGGCGTCTTCATACCTAGGAGCTTTGGGTGTCTTTAACGGTCAAGTGGAAGAGACCAGGTACAAGGTCTATGACGCCGCTCATACGATCCTGCGTGAGGCAGTAGCGGTAGCAAACAGTCTTAATCCAGACGAGTGGCCCGACGAAGCTCCTGAGTGGGACGACCTAGACGATGAGGATCATTCCGACGCAGCAGACGATAGGTGGAGGCTCCTGTTTAGGCAAGACACTGCCAATAGACTCAGCGCCCTCGCTGACAGTATTAGGGACCGATCAGTAACACCCAGACAACTGAAGCAGCTAGCTCCCTTCCATCACGGAATATCTGGTCTCCTTGTAGCTTTGTCTTCTGCGGAATTCGAGCAGATGAAGTCCAGAGGCCGCAAGTCCAAGTCCTACGCACTGAAGCTAGAGAAGCGCCTAAGGCAACTCGTTGAGATGTGGCGACCAGTAATGCCTATGCTCATGGGTGCCATAGCCGCAGGTAGGTAATAGCCACTCTCGGTGTAAGATCAATAGCGTAACGCCACTACGTGCGCAGGAGCCACCGAGATGCAATCGATTGCAGAGATACTTGAGGATCTTGAGCAGACTTCTGACCTCCAGCAATTGGACGAGGTCCTAACTAAGCTCAGGGGCCTGTTCTCTCGTAAGAAGAAGGGCAAAGACGCCTCTACCGCAAAGATCGTCTTGCGACTCTTCAAACTGCTCTACTCCTACGACGCTAGGCCGGGTGTGAAGAAGGTATTCACAAACCCCAACTACCACACCAAGGCTAAGGCCAAGCACATAGTCAGACTGGCGAAGGGATGGCTAGCGCAGCTTCACGAACTAGAGCTAGACATCTACCCAGAAGACCTTAAGAAAATAAAGGCCGATATAGCCACGCTGTCTGAGTCATTCAATAGAGACGGACAGCCTCTGGATGAGGTGAGGGACCTTCCGGCACTGGGGTACCCGGCAGACGCACCAAAGTCTTTGCGTAAGTCTCTACGCAAGTCCAAGGATGACACCAATCGTCTGCTGGCAGGCGGTGTGTCAAACGCCACGCTTAAGCGCGTAAACGAGTTCGCGGACTCTATCGGAGACCTCTACGCGACGCTGAGTAAGTTGGACCTGCCTGCCACCGTTAAGAAGAAATTGAGCAAGGTCAATGACCTGCTATCTCGGCGCTATAAGATCGGTACTAAATCTGAGATACGGAACTTCCGTGTCCGTGATGATAAGTATGAATACGGTTACCGCACCGTAGGGCGCAAGGTGGACGTCCCTCTGCCTCGTAAGGGTCGTCGCGTAGGGTCGCTTACTCTCAGGGAGGCAGAGCGTCTTGTCGACGGAGCATGGACTGCTCTAAATAAGAGTGAGTCTTACGCTTCTACCAACTACGGCGGGGAGGTTATCCCACTTGTGATCCCAGTAGCCCTGATGCTCGGCCTGGGAGCTATTATTGGCTATGTCGGACCAAACCCAATGTCGCCTGCGATATTGGATCCTCTTCTCGGCACGATGTCTGCAGCGTTCGGACTCGGTCTAGGTAAAGCGGCACACAAGACCAGACGGGATTCGATCAAGAAGATTAAGCAGCAGCATAAGGACATCAACAAGGCTACGACGGCGCTTGCCGCAGCGGTTGACGCAGACAAGAAGCTTCTCAGAGGGTGGGGTTATAAGGTATGACGCAGTCGATTGCAGGTATTCTAGAATCTCTTCAATCTCTAGTAGAGGTCAACTGGCCTCGCCCCAGTAAGGGAGACGCGGTCTACAAGATCCTCCACAAAGACGCTCAGAGCGCCCTGAGAGACGCCACAGAGCGCCGCCAGGTAAAGGTGCTCTACAGGGATCCAACACCCGGCATGCTGATCCTGATTGCGCTCAACAAGTACCACATAGAACCCGACAGTGCTATGTACAAGTTCAGGAAGATCACTGGGCTCTCACAGCTGAACGTTGATCGAATTGCCATGGCTGGAATGGAAGCAGGCTTGTAATGACATATAGGAAACGACCAAGTAACGCAGCAGAGCTTGATAGTCAGCTAGAGGAGCTTGTAGCAGAGACCAAAAATATTCTGATCGCTGCCGGAAGACTCGACTTACCAGAACCTAAGCGGACTCTCATGCATGTGCACAGGGTGCACAGGACCATGGCGCACCTAATGGCTGTCATATCTAAACGCGCCCGCATGAACGAGGAAGTGACGCCAAACACTGGCGTGATTCTCGAAGACCTAGAGATCTCTATCTCAGACGATCCACACCTCCTCATAGAAGGTCGGGTCACTCGTGGCGCAGCCAAGCTCCTCAAGCACTTAGGCAGGACTATTAAGAACATCACGCTCGCCGCTGTTACAGCAGACACCGTGGAAGGAAGGGCTTTCACAAAAGCACTACGCCGCACGTCAACGAAGGGAGAGGAAGAGACTGACCCCAAGATCATCACTAAGGCCCTACTGAAGGTTGTCGGCAAGAGACGCCGCAGCGAATCAGCAGAGGACTACATGGAGCGCAGTAACAAGACAATGCGTCGAATCACTAGGAATAGGGAACTCCTAGGCTGGTTCACCTGGGCTCTATTCATGGCACTGCTTCTGCCGGCAACGGCAATAGGGACGGCGACTGGCCTGGACTATCTGGGCTTCGAAGGAAGCCCTGAGGAGAGGAGGGCGCGACTCAAGGAACTGATTCGCCTCGTGAGAAGGTTCTTTGGCTTCGATCCAACAGCTGCAGACATCGCTAAGAACACTATCCTCGACCTCAAACGCAGTCTAGGAAGATAGCTATGTCCTCCGCTTCAATTACCAGCCTGCTGATCGAACTAGAGCAGCACGCCATTACCGAAGAATGCCTGCTGATGGAGGCTAGCGCTTTAGCCTCTTTGAAGAGAGCTTTCCGTAAGGCAGCTAACGTCGTAGCAAGAGCAGGTAAGTCTACAGGATCTGCCTTAACCACCATTGCCACTCTAAGAACCTCTCAGACGCGTAAGTTCATGAGGGCTTTGAAGCAGATTGGCGGTGAATTCAAGGATCACGAGTCAGTGGCTCACGCAGCGGCTCTAGTGATAGGTAAACCAAAAGGAGGAGAATCTCCTGCGGCTTACATCAGGCGCTCAAACAAAGTCCTGAAGAGAGTCTTCAGGAACGAACGAATCCGCAGTTCAGTCTTGATGCTCATCATTGGTGCTGTGTTTGGCATAGCCGGAGGCGCTTTGGGATTTGGCTGGGGCGCCGCCTGGGGCGGTAAGTTCGTGCTAGGGGCCAAAGGCAAGCTACTGTTGGTTAAGGCAAAGACCCTGCTCGACTATGGACTGAACAATAAAGAGGTCGCCCTGGCGAATATCAAACAGATACCTGCCTTGGCCAAATCTCTTAAGGGCCTAGATTCTAAGACTGTCGCCAGCTTAGCTAACGCTCTGAAGGACGTACAAGACGCAAACGATGGATGGAGATAGTCATGAGCACAGTTAGTGAGACTCTTGCGCAGCTACGTTCCCTACTAGAGGGAAGGAAAGAGTGGGGAGACTCCTTTGACGCCATGCATGCGAAACGTGCTAAGCGCCAATGGAAGAAACCTCCTCAACGTAAGCTATCTGCTTTGCCAAATGACAGAGACTTCCTACATGCTGTGAGGGTACTCACCGGCACAGGGACCAGTGTTAGGCGCATGAAAGAGATCGAGAAGAACATCCTGCAGCACATGCAACTTGGTTACGGCATGAGTCGCAGCGACGCCTACGAAAAACTCTCCGACGCAGTAGACGCCGCATGGGACCGACGTGAAGGGTCATAGGACTAAAATGAAATACACCGTAACGCAGATCCTTGAAGCACTTGACGATGAAGTATTGGAAGAAGGTCTTGGAAGCGCAGCTAAGACTGCTTGGCGCAAATTCAAACGTTCTCTCGCGCGTCTTAAGTCGGCAGCCAGGAGAGCAGTAGGACTTGAGATTACAACGCCGTCTGGCACCGCTCTTTATATCAGCAACAAGAAAATAGCCAAGCAAATGGCTCTCGCCCTCAACTACTGGGTGGGTGCCGCTGTATTGGTTATTAGGAATCAAACTGCTGCGGCTGATCATCAACAGGTGAGCATGTCTCTCTACAAGCAGGGCGCCAATGCTGTTGGGAAGATAGTTGCTCCTTATGTCAACTCCCAGGAAGCTTTCCAAAGGGTAATGGATAGCCTTCTTAACCAGGCTCTAGACTCATTCCAGGAGACCCAATCTTTTAGAGGAGCCTACGTAGTAGTTCGTGACGGAAGAAGGAATCCGAACGCCGTCATGTATGGGGTGATGTGGAATAAGAACGCTAGGTCGAAGTACCTGTAATGCAATCAATTGCATACATACTTGAGTCCCTAGCGACGCTTACAGAGAGACGTCAGCGTCCGACGCTCTCTTATAAAGACCTCGACACATACATGGACAAGTGGGCCTCGTCTCATGGCGTGGCATGGATCCCTACCGGCTATCCTTCTTCTATTGAAGTCAACGGAACACTGCTAGAGACCAAATACGCTTATCCGGAACGCGACGCTACCGACGGCAAGAAATTACCTAGCGTGAGGAAGGCTCTTCCTAGCTTACGTAAATTCTTGCGACCACTGGGCTGGACTCCGGCATTCGTGCAGCTTATGCATGACTTTTCCGGAATGCCAGGACTCGTGGTTCAGTTGCAGCCACTGCACGGAGTCGCACGTAAGCCCCCACGCATGCTTTACCACGTAGTAGGAAAGCGCCATATCAAAGACATCCTCGCTCGTGGACTGAGGCCAAGAGCCCAAAGTGGCAGGACGTTCAAAAAGGGCTACGCAAACCCTAAGCGCGTTTACCTATTCACCGATAAGAGATCGGCTCTTTGGTGGGCTAACAGGTGGATGAAGGACGGAGCCAAGAGCAGCTTGGTGTTGTTGAGGATTGACACAGGTAAGCTGTCGTCGTCTACCAAGTTCTACATCGACCCTAATATGCCCATGGTGGGAGGCTCTGGCCGACTTTCCAGCCTATGGACTACCGGCACGATTCCAGCTAGGGCGATTCATTACCAGCATGGGCGCGTGTTTGTGCGCTTAATCGGTAGCATCATAGGTAAGTCACCGGGGTAAGTAGAGTCATGTACCAAGTAACCGAAGCTATCGTATCTCTGCAACTGCAGCTTTTGACTGAGGAGGAGATGCGTCAGGTACAGCTCTCTGACAGGACAGTCTCTGCCTACAAAGAGGTGATGAAGCTGGCCACTAAGGTAGTCGGAGGACTGCAGCAATTCTCCAAGGATAATGACCAGCACGAACAGTTCTATCAACTGTCACTCAAAGCCGCTAAAGGTCTACGTAAGCTCAAGAAGGGAAGACCGAAACCGGAGGAGGTGGGTGGCCTAATTCAGATGATTGAATCTGCCGTAATACAGAGCCGCGCACGTCTTCTACGTGACACGCGTAGTAGTAGGAAGGCTTACCTGCTCGCGATACCAGTAGGAATACTAGCAATGCTGGCTACCATCGCCGCCGCCCCACTATTTACTACGACTACTGTTCTTGGCATAGGAATAGCCGTCAAAAAGACTACCGTTAGTCTCAAGATCATCGGAAAGCTCTCTGCCTTCTTTACGCTCCGCATGAGCCTAACGGCGTTGAAGAGGCACATCCTTGTACGCCGAACAAAGAAACTCAACCACGCCTACCGCAGACTGAAGGAAAGCTACTTACGCGACACCTCCCAGACTGCATCCGCGAAGCACAAGTCAGTAGTGAGGTAGCCACATGAACCGTAATGAACGAGCACGTCTGTTAGCAGAGGGAGCCTCACTTCAATTAGAGGGGAAGAGTGAGCTAGACGGCATTTCTCGTCACCGGTGGGTGGTAGATATGGGTAAAATCGCTGCCGACCTCACTAAGCGCACAGGTATGAGGAGGGACAAAGCACTGAACGTGGTAAGGCACGCAATGATCGATAAAGAGTGGCAGACGACTTACTCTTACTTCCTCGGCCAGTTCCAGCAAGTAATTGAGGAGTACTACAGGAAAGCCATCCGCGAGGAGTAGACAGTCATGAAACACATTGCGCTACTAGCACTACTAGTTCTTTCATTCACAGGCTGCGGCTCTCTTCAGAGTGCAACAGGTGACTACGTTATTGACGCAGTCACTCAACAGGTCTCTGCTGCTATCGATACCAAGCTGAATGAAAGGAACCTCTCTCTTGAGGAGATCAAGAACGCAGCTGACCTAGACGGTTCTGGTGACGTCACTCAGGAGGAGATGGTCGCCTCTGCTCGCCTAGCAGTACAGGACATGGTGGTAGCTAAGCTCGGTGTATTTGGTGCCGGTATGCAAGAGCAGATCAAGGCAGCTACCGAAGACATGGTTACCGCCGACTCACTGAGAGATGTGCAATCAGACGGTCAAAGCAACCTATGGGCCCTAGTCTTAGCTGTAGTGGGTTACCTCACCAAGCAAGTCTTCTCTGCTAAGAGTGACGGTAAGAGGGACGCCCGCTTGGCCGTAATGGAGAAGATGCTAGGCAAGGATCTCGATGGCGATGGTGTCGTCGGAGACGCTGCAGCGTAAGATAGTGTCTGGAGACACCTGTGACCTCAGCCAGCATCGTAGACGTAATAGAGCAGCTTG
>Ga0233415_10000338_pt1 | contig 22488 bp, 19 predicted proteins | sample Na_anoxic_12_MG_FD_188631 | JGI IMG/M metagenome (GOLD analysis project Ga0233415, IMG submission 188631) | Seawater microbial communities from Saanich Inlet, British Columbia, Canada - Na_anoxic_12_MG | ecosystem: Environmental > Aquatic > Marine > Inlet | place: Canada: British Columbia... | reverse complement strand
AAACAGATGCTAAGTCTAAAGCGCGTAGAGCTAGTTTTAAAGCTCGTCACGCTAAGAACATTAAAAAAGGAAAAATGTCTGCCGCATACTGGGCTGACAAAGTTAAATGGTAATGAAATCAAGAGGACTAGGAGATGACATAGCAAAGTTTACTAAAGCTACAGGTATTAAAACTGTAGTTGATAAACTTTCAGAGGGGTTAAATATTCCTTGCGGTTGCTCTGCTAGACAAGCTTGGTTTAACGATAAAGTACCCTACAACAAATAATATGGCTTTTAAATTAACACCACCATTTTCAATAGACAATACTCCTATATACAGTGTAGATATGGAGGACGGTGTATTAGGTAAAGCTAATAATAACGGTACGATTATTATAAATAAAAACGTTTCACCTAATAAAATGCAAGAGGTTATTGATCATGAAATGATACATATAGACCAAATGCGTAGAGGTGATCTTGATTACGATAATGAAAACGTATATTGGAAAGGTAGGATAATACCTCGCTCGAGTATTAAAGAAGGAGCTAAAAACTTACCATGGGAAAAAGAAGCTTACAACAAAACAAAATAAAACAAAATGGCATATAAACAAAGTCCTACTTCATTTATAAAGCACAAAAGTAAAGCTGTTGGGTATATGGCTAACGGTTCAGCTGCTCACCTTGAAGGAGATACAGATCCAAACAATGAAACTTTAGTTAGCTCTACAACTAGTAGAAGCAGAGAGACAACACCATCGGGTATTAAAGGTACTAGACTTACCACTGAATCTAAATTTAGAACGGCGGGTGGCGAAGTTAAAAGAACTGCTGAAGGTGACGCCGCTTATACCGCTTTAAGTCAAGAGCAAAGAGAAGCACAAGACGCAAAATTTAAAGCTAAACAACGTAGTGAATCACAAACTAGATTTACACCTGATGCTATTAAAATGCCAAAAGCTGGTGTAGAATCTGTTAAACCAAAGATAACAACTCCAGACGTTAATAAAGAGATATATAGCAAAGTATTTTCTCCTTCTGAAAATCCTAATTATGGTCTTAGAAAAAAGCTATATGAAACAGCAAGACTTAAAAGATATAATGATAGTAGGTCAGGTAAAATCACGTTTGAAGAAGCAAAGGCCCAAAGCAAGCCTTTGAAAGAAATGAAAAAAGCAATGGATAGCCCTGAGGAAATAAAACAAAAGCAGCAAGAAAGAAAAGTAAGAAAAGTAAAAGAAGCTATTACCAGTATACTTCCTGATGTACCAAAGAAAAGTTCATATGAAAAAAAATTAGCTGGTAGAAACTCAAACAGCAGAAATGCTGGAAAAAATCCTTGTAAAAATTGTTAATTAATAAAAAAATAAAAACAAAGAAAATGCCTTACGATAAAAAACCCGGCGCTGCCGTTAGAATGTACGATAAAAAAGGAAAACCCGCTGGACTAATGCTAGAAGGTTCTATGGCTTATATGGAATCTATAGGTCAAGAAAAAAATAACTTAATGCAAGATATGCCAGTTGATAACAGAGGTGTTAGTCAAATGTCTCCGTATAAAATGGACGATCCGGATCCAAATAAAAAGGAATTAAAAGAAAAGCAATCAGCAAAGGATAAATTTCAAAATGCATATCTAGACAAAGGTGGTGATATAAAAAAATTGCAAGAAGCTACTAACCGTGTTATAGACGAAAATGGAAATGTTAGAGCAAATCCAGGTTCTATTAGAGAATATGACTCAACTATTAAGTAAATGAAAAAAATTCTTCAATTTATAACTGGAGGTCTCATTAAAGATATAGGTCAAATAATAGATGATTTAGTAACTACTGATGAAGAAAGACTTGCGGCTAAACAAAAAGTTGAAGAGCTGCTAGAGCAAGCAGACAAAGATGCTCAAGACCAGGTAACAGCAAGATGGGAGTCGGATATGAACTCCGATTCCTTCTTGTCTAAGAATATAAGGCCAATGGTTCTTATATACCTTACCTTTATATTTTCTGTGTTAGCGTTTTTTGATGGTAACATAGGAGAGTTTTCAATAGCAGAGGATTATATACCTATATTCCAGTCTCTATTAATAACCGTGTATGGTGCTTATTTTGTGGGTCGTACGTGGGAAAAAGGTAAAAAAATAAGTAATAATAAGTAAAGTTAAATAACTTAAATTAAATTAAATGTCAAATTCAATTACAGCTGAAGAGCTTAAAACTATTAAAGAACAACAATCAGAACTAAGTACTGTTGTAAATCAGATCGGTCAGTTAGAAGCAAACAAACACTCACTGCTTCACAAGATCGCTGGTATTAACGAAGGTATAGAAGATACTAAAAAACAACTAGAAGAAACATACGGAGCTATTAACATTAATTTAGAAGATGGCACGTACACTGAAATCGAAAAAGAAGAAGACGAAAGTGAACTAGCTGTAGTTAAAGCAGAAGACTAATGAGTACTGTTATAAGAAAAATCAGTATTGGTTCTGATTATAAGAACGATGCGATGCATTACGCTATAGGCCAACAGGTATATGGTGGTCATGAAATATCGCATATTCTTTTTGAAGATGTAGATGCTTCTTATAACATATTTATAAAGAAAAACAACGAGGTATTGCCATGGAAGAAGTTTAATTCTAACATGGCTATATCTGTTGAGTATGATTTAGAATATTAATGAAAAGCGTATACGATTTTATTATAAAACCTGTTGGTAAGGTTTATGATAATTCTATAGACGTAGAAGGCAAAGAGCTTTTGCTAAATACTAGTATCGAAAAACATAAGTTTGTAAATAACAAAGCTATTGTAATTTCTACACCACTTGCTTTTGATACACCTATAGAAGAAGGTGATGAAATTATAGTTCACCATAATATCTTTAGAAGGTATTATAATATGAAGGGTGAAGAGGTTAACAGTAGTAAGTTTTTTAAAAACGATCTTTACTTTTGTCAAATAGATCAAATATATTTATATAAAAAAATATACAAATGGCACGCGTTTGCTGATAGATGCTTTGCTATGCCACTTGAAAATAATAATAATCTAGAGCTCGATAAAGAGCAAAAGCTTATTGGTGTACTAAAATACGGTAATAAGTCCTTAGAAGCTAAGGGAATAAACGAGGGAGATACTGTAGGGTTTACACCTAACAGTGAGTTTGAGTTTATCGTAAATGACCAACGGCTTTATTGTATGAAATCAAATGATATTGTAATTAAGTATGAGCACCAGGAAAACCAAGTTGAATATAATCCAGGCTGGGCAAAGAGCAGTTGAGGAATTAATTAAGGTAGCTAAAGAACCTATTGTAGATTCAGATGATGACATATCAGCTGATCGTTTAAAAAACGCAGCTGCAACAAAAAAGTTAGCTATATTCGATGCGTTTGAAATACTTAATCGTATCGAAGAGGAAAAGAATATGCTTGAAGACAAACCAAGCGATAGTAAACAAAAATCTTTCAAGGGTTTTGCAGAAGGTAGATCTAAATAATGTACAAGCAAACTTTATTTACTGTACTTACAGATCACATAAAACCTCACGTGCTTAAAAGAAATAACAAAAGCAAAAAGTGGGAGTACGGTTATAATAAAGAACATGACGTGATTGTTATAAGTAAGACCGGTCAAATAGGTGAAGTATATGAAATACAAAACCTTAAAATAGCATTACCACCTTTTAAAGGTAAACTAAACAAGGATAAAGACAAATGGTCTAAAGAAGAATATCCTAAAGAATTAAATAAAATAAAAAGTGTATTTGAATGGGGTAAATACCCAGAGCACTTTAAAGAAAGATGGTATGAGTATATTGACGAAGAGTTTAAACGACGTGACGAAGGTTATTGGTTCAATAATAAAGGTATTGCCACTTATGTTACTGGTACTCACTACATGTACCTGCAGTGGAGTAAGATTGATGTTGGGGCAGCAGATTTTAGGGAGTCAAACAGATTATTCTTTATATTCTGGGAAGCTTGCAAAGCAGACACAAGATGCTACGGTATGTGCTACCTCAAGAACAGACGCTCTGGATTTAGCTTCATGGCATCAGGTGAAACTGTAAACCTCGCCACAATATCAAGCGATGCAAGATTCGGTATCTTATCCAAATCAGGTGCTGATGCTAAAAAAATGTTTACCGACAAGGTAGTACCAATATCAATTAACTACCCTTTCTTTTTTAAACCAATACAAGACGGTATGGACCGTCCTAAAACAGAGTTAGCATACAGAGTACCAGCATCAAAGCTAACTCGTAGAAAACTAGATCAAGGTGAAACACCTGACGAAGTAGTAGGTCTTGATACAACTATTGACTGGAAAAATACAGGTGATAACAGTTATGATGGTGAAAAACTAAAACTGTTAGTACATGATGAATCAGGTAAATGGGAAAGACCTGACAATATACTTAATAACTGGAGAGTTACAAAAACAACGCTTAGATTAGGTAGTAGAATTGTAGGTAAATGTATGATGGGATCAACGAGCAATGCTCTTGACAAAGGTGGTGAAAACTTTAAAAAATTATACTATGCTTCAGACGTTACAAAAAGAAACCGCAATGGACAGACTAGCTCAGGACTATATTCTTTGTTCATACCTATGGAATGGAATTACGAAGGATTCATTGATACTTATGGACACCCTGTCTTTGATACGCCGAAACAACCAGTCGAAGGCGCCGACGGGCTTCAAATTGAAGTAGGCGTTATTAACCACTGGGAAAACGAAGTTGAAGGTTTAAAAGGTGATCAAGATAGTTTAAACGAATACTATCGTCAGTTTCCTCGCACTGAGCAACACGCTTTTAGAGATGAAACAAAAGAATCTTTATTTAATTTAGCTAAGATATACGAGCAGATAGATTACAATGATGAATCTGATAACTCTAAATTATTAACAAGAGGTAACTTTGTTTGGCAAGGTGGTGTAAAAGATACCGTTGTTAATTTTATGCCAAATAAAAATGGTAGGTTTTTAGTTTCATGGGTTCCACCTGCAGAATTACAAAATCGTGTAATAATAAAAAATGGAGTTAAATATCCTGGTAACGAGCACTGTGGTGCTTTTGGATGTGACTCATATGATATATCAGGTACGGTAGATAATAGAGGATCTAACGGATCGCTTCATGGGCTTACAAAGTTTTCTATGGAAAACGTACCGGCTAATATGTTTTTTTTAGAATATATATCAAGACCTCCAACGGCTGAAATATTCTTTGAAGACGTGCTTATGGCTTTGCATTTTTATAGTATGCCAATATTAGCAGAAAATAATAAACCTAGACTTTTATATTATTTAAAACGTAGAGGTTACAGAGCTTTCTCAATGAACAGACCAGATAAATTGAAACTGTCTGTGGCAGAAAGAGAGATAGGTGGAATACCTAACTCATCAGAAGATATTAAACAAGCACACGCTGCTGCTATAGAATCTTATATAGAAGATTTTGTTGGGCTAAAAGAAACTATGTATGGTAATATGTATTTTCAAGAAACTCTAGAAGATTGGGCTAAGTTTAATATAAACAATAGGACAAAGCACGATGCTTCTATAAGCTCTGGCTTAGCTATTATGGCATGTAATAAAAACAGATATACACCTGTAAATATAGGTAAAAAAAATATTGTTTCTTTAGGTTTTAAAAAATTTGATAACCAAGGTAATATTTCAAAAATAATAAAATAGATGGTTTACACTAATGTTAATAGTTCTTTTCCAAGTCAGGTGGTACCAGACGTAGAGAAATCAGCATACGACTACGGTCTTCAAGTTGGTAGAGCTATAGAAGGAGAATGGTTCCGCGGTGATAGAGGCTTAGGTGCGGGTGGTCGTTTTGGAAACAATTGGCAGTATTTTCATAACTTAAGACTTTACGCTAGAGGTGAACAATCTGTTCAAAAATATAAAGATGAATTATCCATTAATGGTGATTTGTCTTATTTAAATCTAGACTGGAAACCAGTAGCTGTTTTATCTAAGTTTGTAGATATTGTAGTTAATGGTATGACTGATAAAGGTTATCAAATAAAATCATTTGCTTCAGATCCATATGCTGTAAAAGAAAGAACTGATTATACTTCAAAAATACTTAGAGATATGAACTCTAAGCCACTTTTAGAATCTATACAACAAAATCTTGGTGTTGATCTTTTTAACACTTCTGATGTAGGTAGTTTACCAGAAAGCAAAGAAGAATTAGATTTATATATTCAATTAAATTATAAGCAAGCTATTGAAATAGCAGAAGAAGAAGCTATATCTAATGTTTTTGATTATAATAAGTATGATGAAACTAAAAAAAGATTAGCCTATGACTTAACAGTATTAGGTATATCAGCTGTTAAAACTGATTTTAATTTAGCTAATGGTGTTACTGTTGATTACGTAGATCCCGTTAATTTAGTATATTCTTACACAGAAGATCCTAATTTTGAAGATATATACTATGCGGGCGAAGTTAAAAGCATTAGCCTTGAAGAACTAAAAAAACAGTTTCCTAATTTAACAGATTTTGATTTAAAAGAAATAGAAAAATATCCTGGTAATTCTAATTATACTAGAAATTACTACGCGCAAGATGATGATTATAGTCAAATACAAGTTTTGTATTTTGAGTATAAGACATATCAAAATCAAGTGTTTAAAATAAAACAAACGGACCAAGGTCTTGAAAAAGCTTTAGAAAAACCAGATACATTTGATCCACCTGAAAGCGATAATTTTGATAGAGTTCATAGAGCTATAGAAGTTTTATATAGTGGCGCTAAAATACTTGGTCATGAAAAAATGCTTAAATGGGAGTTAGCAGAAAACATGACTAGACCGTATAGCAATCAGACTAAAGTTCAAATGAATTATGCTATATCCGCGCCTAGAATGTATAAAGGTCGCATAGAGTCACTTGTAAGTAAATGTATTGGTTTTGCCGATATGATACAACTAACACATTTAAAAATACAACAAGTACTAGCGCGTATGGTACCTGACGGAGTATTTGTAGATGTAGATGGTTTAGCAGAAGTTGATCTTGGTAATGGTACAAATTACAATCCACAAGAAGCTCTTAATATGTACTTCCAAACTGGTAGTATCGTAGGTAGAAGTTTAACGCAAGACGGTGATCCTAACAGAGGTAAAGTACCTATTCAAGAATTACAAACGTCTTCTGGCATGGCTAAGATACAAGCGCTGATACAAACATATCAGTATTACTTGCAAATGATAAGAGACGTAACCGGATTAAACGAAGCTAGAGATGGTAGTCAACCAGCTAAAGATTCGTTAGTTGGTTTACAAAAACTAGCAGCAGCAGCGTCTAACATGGCTACTAAGCATATATTACAATCTTTAATGTATTTAACAATACGCTCCGCTGAAAATATTAGCTTACGTATTGGAGATATGCTTAACTTTCCTTTAACAAAAGAGGCTTTATTAAATTCTATAAATTCTTTTAACGTCGCTACATTAACTGAAGTAGACCAACTAAACATGCATGAGTTTGGTATATTTTTAGAACTTGAACCTGAAGAAGAGGAAAAGCAAACCTTAGAAAAAAATATACAAATAGCTTTGCAAGCGGGACAAATTGGTTTAGAAGATGCTATTGATATTAGGCAGATAAGCAACATAAAGCTTGCTAATCAATATCTTAAGTTAAGTCAAAAGAAAAAAAGACAAAGAGATCAAGAAGCGCAACAAGCTAATATCCAAGCGCAAGCACAAGCAAACGCTCAATCTGCTGAACAAGCGGCTATGGCTGAAGTTCAAAAACAACAAGCGCTTACACAAGAAAAGGTTAGTATTGAACAAGCTAAATCACAGTTTGAAATACAACGTATGCAGACAGAAGCTCAAATAAAAAGAGAGTTAATGGCTGAAGAATTTAATTACAATATACAGTTAGCAAGAGCTAGGGCTGATGTAGAAAAAGCTAAAGAACAGGAAATAGAAAATCGTAAAGACGAACGTGCTAGAATTATAGGTACACAACAATCAGAAATGATTGCGCAACGTCAAAACGATGAACTACCTAAAAACTTTGAGTCATCAGGATTTGACTCGTTAGGAGGATTTGGACTTGAACAGTTTGAACCTCGTTGAAAATAAAATCCTTTAATTTTATACTATTATATTATGTCAGAAGAAGTAAAACAAGAAGGAGAGTTTAAAATAAAAACCCCTTCAAAGCCTAAAAATTTAGGTAAATCAAGTGATCAAGTTACTAAGGTTGGTATTAAAGAACCTTTAATAGAAACAGAACCAGAAGTTACTAAAGTAATAATAAAAGAAGAAGACGATGCCGTTCAAACACAGGAGACAAATGATAGCAATGTTATTATCGAAGAGTCCCCGAACAGTAGCGACAGCGAAGAAGTGGTTGAAGAAGTACGGACCTCCGACGAAGGAGTAGAATCTCCTTTAACTGTAGTTGAAGATACTGAAGAAGAGCAAGAAGTTGTTAAAGAACAAATACAACAACCAGTTGTAGAGCAAAAACAACTACCAGAAAATATTGACAAGCTAGTTACTTTTATGGAAGAAACTGGTGGAACTGTACAAGACTATGTTAGACTTAATGCAGATTATACCAATGTTGATAATAAAACTTTAATTAGTGAATATTATAAACAAACTAAACCACATTTAGATTCTGAAGATGTAAGTCTTTTATTAGAAGACTTTGATTTTGATGAAGATATAGATGAACCAAAAGATATACGCAAAAAGAAAATTGCGTTTAAAGAGGAGGCTGCAAAAGCTAAAGACTTTCTTGAAGGCTTAAAAGGTAAATACTACGACGAGATCAAGTTGAGACCGGGCGTAACCCAAGAGCAACAAAAAGCTACGGACTTTTTCAACCGATACAACGAAGAGCAAAGCGCAAACGAAGCTAAGCACGAGGTTTTTAAACAAAAAACTAAACAGTTACTTAACGAAGATTTTAAAGGTTTTGATTTCAATGTTAGTGATAAAAAGTTTAGGTATGGAGTTAAAAATCCATCACAGGTAGCAGAGCAACAATCTGATATTTCAAATTTTATTAAGACGTTCTTAAATGAAAAAGGAGAGATACAAGATGCTAAAGGCTATCACAAAGCTTTATACGCAGCGCGAAACGCTGATACTATAGCACAGCATTTTTACGAGCAAGGCAAAGCCGATGCAGTTAAAGATGTTATGGCTAAATCTAAAAACATAAGTACAGAACCTAGGCAAACAGCTTCTGGTGATGTGTTTGTTAATGGATTAAAAGTAAAAGCTGTTAGCGGTCTTGATTCTTCAAAATTAAAAATCAAAACTAAAAAATTTAACTAATAAAAATTATTTAAAATGGCTGGAACACTATCTCCAACATTTGGTACTTTAGTACCATCTCAAAAACAACAAATTTTAGATAGCAATTATCTAAAGTTTAACGACGGTTCAGGTAATGACTTTGCGCAGCAATATCTACCTGAAATCTATGAGCAAGAAGTAGAGCGTTACGGTAACCGTACACTATCTGGATTCTTACGAATGGTAGGCGCTGAAATGCCAATGACATCTGATCAAGTAATTTGGTCTGAGCAAAACCGACTACATATTTCTTACACAGATGTAGCTGCAAACCTAGCTAACGCAACACACTTAGACCTTACAACCGTAAACGGAACTACCGTAGTGAACGTAATCTCTATTAACGATACTATCGTTATTATGGATGTTTCAGACGGTGGTGAAGCTAAAGGTATTGTAACTGATGTGCCTGTTGCTAACGGTGGTACTCTTGCTGATGCCGGTCATATTGCTGTACAGCTTTATGGAGGTTCAGACGTACAAACTGTGTTTGCTTCAGCAACTGATTTGAAAATCTTTGTATATGGATCTGACTATACTAAAGGCACTTCAATTGGTACTGGTGCTGGTAACTCAGCTACACGCGTAAGTGTAACTCCACAGTTAACTCAATATGCCAACTCTCCAGTAATTATTCGTAATCAATACGTTGTATCAGGTTCTGATACTGCGCAGATTGGTTGGGTAGAAGTAGCGACTGAAGACGGAACTTCTGGATATCTATGGTATCTAAAAGCTGAGTCTGAAACTCGTCTACGTTTCGAAGATTACTTAGAAATGGCTTTAGTTGAAGGTGAATTAAATACCAACGCTGGTGCTGGTAACTACCAAGCTAGCAAACTTCCTGGCACGCAAGGTTTATTTGCTGCTATCGAAGAGCGTGGTAACAAAATGGTAGGATTTACTGCAGCTGATGGTTTAGCTGATTTTGACAATATCCTTAAAAATCTAGATACTCAAGGCGCTATTGAAGAAAACATGCTTTTCTTAAATCGCCAAACATCTCTAGACTTTGACGATATGCTAGCTGGAGTAGGATCACCTGCTACCGGAACTTACCAAGGTGGTAGTTCTTATGGTTTGTTTGAAAACTCTGAAGACATGGCATTAAACCTTGGCTTTAGTGGTTTTCGTAGAGGTTCTTATGACTTCTATAAAACTGACTGGAAATATCTAAATGACGCTTCTACTCGTGGCGCTATTGATGGAGTTAGTTCTATTGAAGGTGTATTAGTTCCTGCTGGTACTTCAACTGTATATGACCAAATTCTTGGTTCTAACATCCGTCGTCCATTCTTGCACGTACGATATAGAGCATCACAAAGTGATGATCGTCGTATGAAGACTTGGTTGACTGGTTCAGTTGGTGGTGCTTACACTTCAACTCTTGATGCAATGGAAGTAAACTTCCTATCTGAAAGATGTTTGGTAACTCAAGGTGCTAATAACTTTGTTATTTTCAAAGGAGTGGCATAATTACATAGGTAAGATTTACCCCTGATGTAATTTCAGGGGTAATACTTACTTTTATTAACTATTTAATTTTATTATATTATGGCTAAAGAAGCTAAAGCAGTAGAAACAACTGAGGTTGCGCCTCAAAAAACAGTTAAGGCTAAAACTGTAGAACAAAAACCAAACAAACCTGAATGGGAAATTAAAGATAGAATTTATTATTTAAAAGGAAATAAATCACCTTTAACATTAACTATTCCCAGTAGGCATACAAGAAAACATGCTTTAATTTATTTTGACGCTAAAACAGGCGTGCAAAAAGAATTAAGATATGCAACTAATCAAGACTCACCTTTTGTTTTAGAACAAAAAGGAGAATCAACATTAGGACATATAATGTTTAAAAATGGATCTTTGCAAGTTCCTAAAGAAAAACAAAACCTACAAAAACTACTTTCATTATACCACCCATTAAAAGATAAAGTATACCAAGAGTTTAGCGCGGTAGCAGAAGCTGAAGACGAACTAGATATTATTGAACTTCAAGTAGATGCACTAAACGCTGCTAGAGAAATGGACGTAGATCAATCAGAAGCTATAATGCGTGTTGAGTTAGGTTCTAAAGTATCTAAGATGAGTTCTAAAGAACTTAAACGAGACTTATTATTATTTGCTAAGAAAAACCCTAGTTTGTTTTTAGAATTAGCAAATGATGAAAACGTACAACTCAGAAATATAGCAATAATTGCTGCAGAATCTGGCATAGTTAAACTATCGCAAGACCAAAGAACATTTACTTGGGGTAGCAATGGAAGAAAATTAATGAACGTACCGTTTGATGAAAACCCATACTCAGCAATGGCTGCTTGGTTTAAAACAGACGAAGGCGTAGAAGTTTACAAATCAATAGAGAAAAAACTTCTATAACATGTAACAATATAAAAGGGCGTGTAATGCGCCCTTATATATAAATAAAAAAATAAATGGCAATAAGCGTAGATCAAGTGTATAGAACTGTTCTATTAATAATGAACAAGGAGCAGCGTGGTTATTTAACACCTGATGATTTTAATAAAATAGGTACTCAAGTTCAACTTGAAATGTTTAATGAATATTTTGAAGAACTAAACCAACAAACAAGAGTGCCTCAAAATGAAAACGAATACGCTGATAGAATAAAAAATTTAGAGGAAAAATTAGCGCCTTTTAAAACATCACCAACAACTGCAGTTTATAATTCAGATTATTTTAATTTACCTACAACTTCATCACCTGTAGCGCAGGAAACTATTCAAACAGTAGTTAATCAAAGTGCATATGCTTTTACCACCTTGCAAGCCTCTCAAGTTTCTGACGGTGTTACGTTCGTTTATTTTGATGGTGTTTTACAATCAGAAGGACCAAGTGGCAGCTATCAAATAACAGGAGGTGGTTCAGTTTTAACTTTAAACTCTATACCTTCTACCGTTTTTGAAATATTAGTTGTATTATATCAAGATGATTTTTATAAAATTGGTACTGTAATTTATAAAGACGAAAAAGAAGTAGAGCTAATAGAAAGAAATGACTTTTTAAGGATTAACACGTCTCCATTAACTAAACCTACGATTTCTTTTCCTGTTTATATATTTGAAAACAATAAACTTTATGTAAAACCCACAAGCATAACAAGTGATATTAAAGTTTCTTATTTAAAAAAACCAGCTAACGTTAATTGGGGGTTTACATCTAGTGGTAATGGTTATGTATACAACCCATCTACATCTGTTGATTTTTTGTTACAACCAACAGAGCAAACTTCAGTTACAACAAGAGTGCTTTTATATGCTGGAGTTGTTGTAAGAAATCCACAATTAATTCAAATAGCAGCTAGCCAAATTCAATCAGAAAAAGTAAACGAAAAAAGCTAAAGTATGTCACTACTCAAAGAAAACAACAGACAGTATTATGAAGGCGCTCAAGGTTTTCAAGGCGATGGAAATAAAGTTAGCTTTACAACTACTTTTAATACTGATTTAATATTTGGCGCGGCGAGCAATGCTGAGGTTAGTTATGGTTTAAATAACTTTAAATTATATTCAAGCGTTGCGGGTGGTCCTGGAACTTGGACAGAGTTGCTTAGTGGTTATACAGTTTCTAAAAATACTATAACTTTTGACGTAGCACCAGCTCTTAATGAATATATAGTTGTACAGCTTAAAAAATTAGACGGTGGTAATTATGCTAATACTGCTAGTGAAAAAGCTTATGGTAATACCGTTGAAGACAATTATGGATCATATTCTTACATAAAAATTGAAGACATTGTAAACAACTTTTTAATTGCGTATGTTGGCGCTAATAAGTTAATACCAAACATAAAAAGAACTGACGTTATATTTCACGCTAAAAGAGCTTTACAAGAATTTAGCTATGACACTTTAAAAAGCGTGAACTCTCAAGAGCTTAATATACCTAAAAATTTAAGCGTAATTATACCTCAAGATTATGTTAACTATGTTAACCTTTATTGGGTAGACGACCAAGGTGTTAAACATATTATAATGCCTTCTAACAACTTAACAGGTAGTCCATATGAAACTCCAATACAAGATAACAAAGGTGTTCCAATTCAAGATAACTTTAATAACAATATAGAAGGTACATCTTTAATAGAAGAAAGATGGAGGGAAAATCAATTAAAAAATTTAGACGAAAATATTCTAGACAACGCAAACGGTAGTTGGGATTGGGATTATTATTATGGCTGGCAATCTGCCGGTTATGGCCAATTGTATGGTATGGATCTTCAATACGCAAACGCTAATGGTTATTTTAATATAAACGATCGTGAAGGTAAAATATCTTTTTCTGCAAATCTTGTAGATAAATTAATAATATTAGAATATATATCAGATGGTTTATCAAGCGATTTAAATACTAGAGTGCCTAAAATGGCTGAAGAAGCAATGTACGCTTATATATCTTACGCTGTAATAGCTAGTAGAATAAATCAACCTGAGTATGTTGTGCAAAGATTAAGGCGTGAAAAAAGCGCAAAGCTTAGAAATGCTAAAATACGTTTGTCAAATATTAAGCTTAATGAAATAGTGCAGGTTATGCGTGGAAAATCTAAATGGATAAAACATTAAATTAAATGGCTGAAGCTAAAAACAATTTTCTAAAGGCAAAAATGAATCAAGACCTGGACGACAGGTTATTGCCTAATGGCGAATACAGAACTGCTCAGAATATACTAGTTGGTAAGTCTGAAGAAGATAGCGTTGGTACAGTTGAAAATATTAAAGGTAATACTGTTCTTTCTTCAACACAAATTTCAGACGGTATTTATGGACCTATGAATATTATAGGTTATTTTATGGACGCTACGAACGATCGTATTTTTACATTTTTAACAGATTTTACAGGTGTAGATATAGAAAATAATCCAATAGCTTCTACACCTAGTGATGCACATTGTTCTATACGTGTATATAGTATAAACACAGATACATATTCTATTTTAGTTGAAGGTTCTTTTTTGAATTTTTCCACTCAAAACCCTATTATAGCTGTAAATCTTTTAGAGGATTTATTATTTTTTACAGACAATAGAAATCAACCTAGAAAAATAAATGTAAATATTGCTTTAAACGAAGGAGCTTCACATTATTATAAAGAAAACCATATATCAGTATCTAAATATAATCCTTATCAACCTATTTCTCTTGTAAAAGAAATTAAAGAAACTGTTATCAGTAAAGATCCTGCCACTCAAACGATATTTGACGTTGAAGAAAATTTAGAAATAGTTTCAGGTATGTTTGTTGTTGTTTTAGATGGCAACTCAGAAGTAATAAGTGGAACAGACGGTGTTGTGGTTCTTACTGCCGTCCCGTCTTCAACGCCAGGACAAACAACAATAACAATATCTCAGCTTGGCTATGATATTGAACCAGGATATACAGCTTGTTTTTTAGCTTCCACAATGACAGATGAGGCTGATGTTGTTACGTGGCCAGGTGATCCTGATTATTTAGAAGATAAGTTTGTAAGATTTGCATATAGATTTAAATTTGAAGATAACGAATATTCTATATTTTCTCCATTTACACAAATAGCTTTTATACCTAAACAAGACGGTTATTTTTTAGGCAAAGAAAAAGAGGCTGTTTCGAGCACTATATTAAGTTGGTTTGAAAACAGAATAAATAATATAGAACTTATAATACCTTTGCCTGACAAAGCAAACAAAATAAACAGTTCTTATAAAATATCATCAATAGATGTATTATACAAAGAGTCAGATTCTGTTGTAGTAAAAGTTCTTGATACAATAAACACAAATAGTTTAACTTCAGAAAATCCTTTTTATACTTATTCTTATCAATCAAGAAAACCCATAAGAACGCTACCACAAGATCAAACTGTTAGAGTTTATGACAAAGTTCCTGTTGTAGCTAAAACTCAAGAAATATCTAGCAATAGAATTATTTATGGGAATTTTTTAACAAAGCATACTCCTCCAGACGTTATAAATTATACTGTAAATTTCCAACCTAAATTAGCTACCTGTGATTACCCAGATTTTGTAGAATATCCTAATCACAATGTAAAACAAAATAGAAACTATCAAGTTGGTTTTGTTTTATCAGATAAATTTGGAAGGCAATCTGACGTGATACTTTCTCCAGTATCTAAGTCTACTACATCAGGTGGAGGCTTTGGTGGTTCTACTATTTATGCTGAATATATTAAAGATGATCCACCTGGATCAGGAATACATGATCCAAGCTTTATGCCTAATGGTGTTCAGGGTTGGCAAGGTAACTCACTTATAGTTCAAGTAAATGATCCTATACAAGGAAACTTTGATACGCCTTTATACGCAACTCCTACGGGAAACTCTGCAGGTTTTGAACTTGATAAAACAACCTCAACAACAATAACCGAAACAACATATACCTTTACAGTAACAACCTCAACACCTGTTGATAATATTCCAGTTAAAAACAATCATCTTAGAGGTAAGTTTATCGATTATGTTGAAGTTACGGGTGTAGATAGCTCTTCTGCTCCAACATATACCTTGACTGTAAGTGGACAAGTAAGTGATAGCTACGCTTTAAACCAAGCTAATAATAAAGATTTAAAATTTGCATATGTAATAAATCCTTTGGGTTGGTATTCGTATAAAGTTGTAGTAAAACAAACTGAGCAAGATTATTATAATGTATACCTACCTAGCGCTTTTGCTGCGGAAAATTTACTAGAAGACTCAACAGATACTAACTCAAAAGTTTCGTATATTACTTTAATAAATGATAATATAAATAAAATACCACGAGATTTATCAGAAGTAGGTCCAGATCAAAAACAATATAGAAGTAGCGTAAGATTATTTGGTAGGGTTAATCCTTTTGTATAAGGATCAGCTCCTAATTATACATTTCAAAACAAACAATATTTTCCAAGTAGGTTATCAGACACGTCTACATCTGTTGGAAACGCACAAGATCTAATAGGAGAAGATAAAAATCAAAGCCGTACTTGGTCAGCTGTAATATACGATACTCCTAATCCTACTACTGCTAGTACAATTAAAGTTATAGGTCAAGAACCTTTTAACGAAATTCCTCAATATGCAATATTAACAGATACTGATGCTACTGGTTTTACGGTTGGAACTCAAGTTATTTCTTCTACTAATACAGGTATAAGAAGACAGACAACGCCATTTGAAGCATCTGGCATGACGGCTATTATAAAGCTAAACGCTTCTTTAAATATAGCTAATAAAAACTATGTTAATTTTAAAATTAGTCCAGGAGATTATATTTATCAAGCAGAATCTAATCCAATATTAGCAAGAATTTCAACTGAAAAACAATTTGGATTGAATTGGCAATTTTTTGAAGCTGATACAGCTAGTGATCCAGAAGAAAGATTTAGCTTAGCAGTTTACGAAACCGAACCTGTTACATCAGCATTAGATATATATTGGGAATCTAGTTCTTCAGGTCTTTTATCTGATATAAACGAAAGTATAGCTCTTGACTATGACGGTCCTGTAGAAATACAAGATCCTCTTTTTGAATTATTTGAAACAGATCCAATAGGTCACGTAGTAACCAACAATACGTTTAAACCTTTGGATCAACTTGGTGTAGAGCTGCCTTTAACAAGTCCTGGCGCTTTTTCTGTTATTGAATTAAACTCAGGTTTAGATGTAACAAATAAATTTGAGCTTTTACAAGTTACAGATCCTAACGATCTTGATTTTGGTTCATACTATATAGAAACAAGATCGTTGTTTACGTACGTATTCCAAAGCAGTTCTACAGATATATACGTATTTAACATACAGTTTTTAAATGATGATCCTAATACTGATTGGGAGTCTGGATCAGTTTCTTTTCAAGGAAGATTAGAAAACAAACCACCAAGTTTTACAATACCTACTCCACCGATTTATGAAATTCCTCCAAACGCCCCAGCTAATACGCTGATACATGATTTTTCTAATAACAATCCTTTAAATGGAACTATAGATGTTAATAGAAATACAGAAGGTTTGTCGTGGAGAATTGTTGGTGGTAATGATCAAGGATATTTTATTTTAGATATAAAAAGCGGTGAATTAAAATTAAGCTCGCTAGGGGTATTAGCTGGTAATGGAACATATCCTATAGATATAGAATTAACCGATGCTACTAATGCTTCTGGAAACAAAACAATAGGGGGTACTTTAAGTGATACTAAAACAGTGCAAATTGTAAAAGGATATGCAAGAACTGGTTTTTCCAACACAGTCAACTGCAAGAACTTCGGATTAGATTCGAACAATTTTAATAAAGATTTTGTTTGTTATTTGTCTAAATTTAATTATGCTGATAGTGAGTTTAGTTCTTTTTTACCAAGCCCCACTTCCAATTTAGAGACTATAAGATTAGCAGAGTTTTTGGAGCAAGGAGAGTTTGTTTTTGGAATGGAAAGTTGGGGTTTATATCCTGACCAAAACAACCTTTCTAGCAACGTTGGTTGTACCTTTTCACTTGAAGCTTATAAAAGAAAAGTAGATGCTGATGGTAATGTTGTTCCTGGAGCCTTATGGATTGAAGCTGAAGATTTGAATAATAGAGATAATTCTGACTATGCTACTGGAATGAGTATTCTTAATTTAATAAACACTGGTGATACAAGTATTCCTGCTGGAAATTTTAACCCAGGATATGCAGGTGATTATCAATTTTCTTCTTATTGGGCTGGAAACGATCCTTTGTACGAATATGCTTTTTGGGTGCGAGCAACAAAGAAAACATCTAACGGTGATCCATTTATTGCTGGATGTTTTACTTTAAGAGACTTACATTATAATGGCATGGCCGGTACCAATCCCGAACAGGTTATATATAAATTTAAATACGATGCAACTCGCGATGTTTACTGCGATTCACCTTTACATGAATTTAACAAACAGTATTTTGAAGATGTAAACTTAACCACGCCTGTTCAAGTTAATCCACCTAATGCTAGCGGTCTTGACGCTTCTTTCGAATTATTATCAAGAGAACCCTTTAACGGTGATCCAGCTGTAAATCTTAAAGATAGGTATGTTAACTTTCAAGACTTTCAACAAGGAACAACAAGATCAACGCCATACTCATGGTTCCAAAGAGGACTTGCTTATTTTAATATTGATAATAAAGCTGATGAAAATAATTCTCCAATAACATTAACGCAAAAATATGCTGATTATGCACCTGGATCTCAATCTCAATGGATAACATACACTACTTTCCCATACGCTACCCCTTGGATGCGCGGTTTAGACCTTACGGATAGTACCGATAACGTGTATTGGGTCGATTAGTAATTAATTATAAAAACAAGTAATTAAATATATATGTCAGCTACTATAGAAGTGAAATATTACAACTCTTTTTGGTTAAAAGAAACCGGAACAGATCAAGAAGGAAATGATATATCTTGGTATATTGAAGAAGCTCGTATTCGTGGCGGTTACAATAATACCACTGTTGATTTTGGCGTAAAAGCATACGCTGTAGACGCAGTTTCAAAAGGTGAAGTAAAAAGTAATTCTCTTATTTATTCAGGTATTTATAATTCTAGGACAGGTATAAACAATACAAATCAATTTTCTGTAGCTGAAGATATTACTAAATCTTTAGATCCAGCAAACGGTAGTATACAAAAATTACACGCTGAAGATACTAATCTTATTATATTCCAAGAAAACAAAGTAAGTAGAGCTTTGATAGACAAAGACGCTATATACTCTGCAGAAGGACAGGGCACTGCTGTTAGTACGGCTAACTTAGTTATAGGTCAAATAGTTCCTTATAGCGGAAAATATGGAATATCAAAAGATCCAGAAAGCTTTGCTATATATGGGTATAGAAAATATTTTACAGATAGAAGACGAAACGCTGTGTTAAGACTTTCTTTAGATGGCATAGAAGAAATATCAAGATATGGTATGACTGATTTTTGGAGAGACGAATTATCACAAATACCTGATGATGGAATCGTAGTTGGTGGTTTTGATTTGCATACTAAAAAGTATGAAGTTTCAATATTAAAACGAGGTCAATTTACAAGATCCATAAGTAACATTGATACAGATTATAAAACGCTTTCATTTGACGAAAGCGTAAAAGGCTGGACAAGTTTTTACACTTACGCCCCTGACTTTGTGGCTAGTTTAAAAAATAAATTTTATTCATTTAAAGATGGTGCTATATGGCAACACTATAGTGAAGAATCATCAGCTAGGCGATGCAATTTTTACAACATCCCTTCAGCCGCTAAGGTTAGGTTTATATTTAATCAAAACCCTTCGCTTGTAAAAAACTTTCAAACAATTAATTACGAAGGATCTAAAAACTGGATTGTCTCTAATCTTTCTACTAATGAAGATATAGGTAAGTATATAAACTATTATACCCAAGCAAACACACAGCAAAGTTTAGAAAACAATTTATTTTCAAATAGTTTCTCAAAAAAAGAAGATAAATATTTTGCAAATATTATAAACGAAACTCCTCAAAATAATAGAGAAGTGTTATTTGGTAAATCAATGAGTGGTATTAAAGGTTTTTTCGCTATCGTTGAAATGGAAGTTAACGGTACAAACGCTGAGCAGTTTAATGAACTTTTCGCAGTATCAACTGAATACGTAGAATCATCATATTAAAAAATTATGGAACACATTTTAGAAATATTACACAATATCTGGTATGGACTAGATGTAGATGGACTACAATACGGATTAGGTCCAATGGCTATTGCTGGTATAGTACAAGCTGGTGGTAGTATACTTGGTGGTTTGTTTGGTGGCGGTGCTGCTAGAAAAGCTGAAGAAGCTGCAAGGCGAGAAAGAATGAGATTAGAAAACAAATTAAATAATTTAGAAAAAAATAGACAAGCCATAATTAATCCTTATGAAGGTGTAGAAAATCTAAGCGATTTAGCTGAAGATTTATCTGGTCAAATGAGTAACCCTTATGCTAATTTAGGTGTAGCCACGCAGGCGGCCGAAATACAAATAGAAGAAGCAGATATTTCTTTAGCCAATACTTTGGACACTTTACAAGCTACCGGCGCTAGTGCTGGTGGCGCAACCGCTCTTGCACAAGCCGCGTTACAAAGTAAAAAACAAGTTAGTGCTAATATCGAGCAGCAAGAAGCTCAAAACGAAAAGCTAAGAGTTCAAGGCGAACAGCAGCTTCAATCTCAAAAAATAGCTGAGCAACAAAGGTTACAAGGTATACAAATGTCAGAAGGCCAAAGAATACAATCTGCAGAGGCCGCTGGTAAACAGTTTGTTTTTGGGACTCGGGAACAAAGAGAAGTAGCTGAAATGGATAGGGTTGCTACTCAATTATCAGGAGCAGAAGCAAGACAACAACAAGCTGCCGCTGATAGAACTAGCGCAATGACAACAGCTATAGGTGGTATTGTAAGCGGTGTAAGCAGTTTTGCTGAAGGCGGAGGATTTAAAAAAGAATCTGATAGACGTATAAAAAAGAATATAAAGCTTATAGCAAAATCAAAAAGCGGACTAAACATATACGCGTTTGAATATATAGATAAAATATTTGGTGAAGGCGTTTGGCAAGGTGTTATGTCAGATGAAGTTTCTAGCAATGCTGTTATTAAAAACTTTGCTGGAGAATTTGATGGCGTCGATTACTCTAAAATAGACGTAGAGTTTAAACAATTATCATTATGAGCTATAGAAACCCACAACAGTTTATTGACAGGCAATCAGGTCAAGCTTATGTAGATCTTATAAAAACTACTATAGGTATAGGTGAAGATATGGCTAAAAGAGCTAGAGATAAAGCCAAAGCTAATGAATTAAAAAATAATCGTTTAATAAAAGATCGCGAAAAAAGCATTTTAAAATTAAGAACTGAGTTTTATAAAAACGCAGGAAGTAATTTTAATCCTGGTGATTGGGAACCTAAAATACAAGAATATGATACAATACAACAAAAAATAGATAACGGCACGGCTACTCCGGAAGATAAACAAAAACAAGCTGAGATATTAGCAATGCCTTCCACTGGAAAAACTTTAGGTGAAAACTTATATTCTAGCGCAAAAAGTATAGATAATTCTATAAATAATGCAGGGCAACCGGGTGGTTTAGATTTAAAAGGAACAGATCCTGAAGCGTTAAAAAATTCACAAATTTTTCTTGGTAAAATTACTGGCAACAAAGCTGGTTTAGATTTTGTTGACGGAGATGTTGCGGTTAAAATTGGTGAACAGCATTATACTCAAAGTGGTATTAATAAATTTTTAGAGAATCAACTTGGCGCTGAGATTTTTGGTAGAATCATACCTAACGAAACCTCTAATTTTGAATCTGCTAAGGATTTTTCTTTAATGCCTAATCCAGATGATCCTACTGATCCAGACAAAAGAGTTATTAATCCAGCTTATCTTACTGATATACAAAAAAGAGAAGAAAAAAATGGAGATATAACTTATTATAGAGCTCCAAACAAACAATTATTAAGAAAACCTGGAAATCCTGTAGGCGCAGAGCTTAGGGCCAATGCGGCTTCGCTTTTAGAAATGCCAGATAACAGCGCTGTCTCTATGTGGAACAATACACTGGATAACAAAGGTGTTGATTGGGATTATGACGAAATACTAACAGATGAACAAAAAAGCGCATTTATAGAAGCTTACGTTGATCATGGTTTAGGCCCTAAATACTTTACACAAGAAACTATAGAGCGTGTAGAGAAAGCTCCAAAACCTGAAAAACCTACAGCTACAGAAAGAAAAGAAGCTAAATCAGCTAAAGAAATAGCTGAAGCAGCGCCACAGGTTTATACAGATATATTTAAAAACTCAGAGTCTTATTTTAAAGATAAAAAAATAGGTGGTAAAGACGTGTTAAAAGTAAACGTTTTACCAGGATCTGTGCCAGCAGGCGGTGGTGAAGTTTACCCTATTATAGAGTTGGGTTATAAATCTGGAACTAGCGCGAAAGGTGGTGAGCAAACTATATTTACTAGTGATATGATATTTGATCTTAGTAAACCAGCTAGAGTAAGAGCTTTAATAGATATGCTTCCCGAAGGTGCTGGTATGAAAAAAGAATTAAGAAAATTAGTAGGTGATAATCCTATAGAAAGCGTATCTATAGAAACGTTTGAGCAAACCCCA
>Ga0233415_10000336_pt1 | contig 22559 bp, 19 predicted proteins | sample Na_anoxic_12_MG_FD_188631 | JGI IMG/M metagenome (GOLD analysis project Ga0233415, IMG submission 188631) | Seawater microbial communities from Saanich Inlet, British Columbia, Canada - Na_anoxic_12_MG | ecosystem: Environmental > Aquatic > Marine > Inlet | place: Canada: British Columbia... | reverse complement strand
AAACCACAATCGTTTCAAGGTATATGCACCACAGGATGCCGACCTTGTCAAGATCCTCCGGCAAAAGGGGGTTACAATTAGCGCCAAACCGGAAACCGATTCCCCCTGGTATATGAATGTTCTGGTTTCATGGTTTCCGATGATTGTACTAATAGGCGTATGGATCTTTTTTATGCGTCAGATGCAGTCCGGAGGGGGCAAGGCCATGTCTTTTGGCAAAAGCCGGGCACGCCTGCAATCCGACCAAATGAAGAAAGTTACTTTTGAAGATGTCGCCGGAATCGATGAGGCCAAAGAAGAACTCGGTGAAATAATAGATTTTCTCAAAGAACCGAAGAAATTTACGCGTCTTGGAGGACGGATACCCAAAGGTGTTCTCCTTATGGGATCGCCCGGTACAGGCAAAACTCTTTTAGCTCGTGCTATTGCAGGTGAAGCTGATGTTCCGTTTTTTAATATCAGCGGTTCTGATTTTGTGGAAATGTTTGTCGGTGTTGGGGCGTCACGGGTCAGAGATCTATTTGTCCAGGGTAAAAAGAATGCGCCCTGCATTATCTTCATTGATGAAATTGATGCTGTTGGAAGGCACAGGGGAGCCGGATTAGGTGGAGGACACGACGAAAGAGAACAGACATTAAACCAGCTTCTGGTTGAAATGGACGGTTTTGAATCAAACGAAGGTGTTATCCTTATTTCCGCTACAAACCGACCTGATGTGCTCGACCCGGCTCTTTTGCGACCCGGACGTTTTGATCGTCAGGTGGTTGTTCCCCTGCCGGATATTTTAGGTCGTGAAAAGATTCTTAAGGTTCATATGAAAAAAACGCCGACAGCACCCGATGTAAACCTTGTTGTACTGGCAAAAGGCACCCCCGGTTTTTCCGGCGCAGATCTGGAAAACCTTGTCAATGAAGCGGCTTTGCTCGGCGCTAAAAGAGACAAAGAAAAAATTGACATGTTTGACCTGGAAGATGCCAAGGACAAGGTCTATATGGGATTGGAACGTAAATCAAAAGTCATCAGGGAAGAAGACAGAAAGATCACGGCATATCACGAAGGAGGACACGCCCTTGTGGCCCGCTTGCTTCCCGATACTGACGCCGTCAACAAGATAACCATTATTCCACGGGGACGTGCCGCTGGTATTACATGGTTTTTGCCCGAAGAAAGGGATTTCAAATTTAAAGATCAGCTTGAAAACGAATTGTCGGTTGCTTTCGGCGGACGAGTGGCCGAAGAAATTATTTTTGACCGTATCAGTACCGGAGCTGCCAACGATATCAAACAGGCAACCGATGTTGCCCAGAAGATGGTACGCAGCTGGGGTATGAGCGAAGATTTAGGTCCGCTTTCTTTTGCCAAAGATGATGAGCATGTTTTCCTGGGTCGCGAAATAGCGCAGCACAGGGATTATTCTGAAGAAACAGCAAAGAAAATTGACCAAGAAATAAAAAATCTTGTCAAAAAAGCTTACAAGCGCGCAAAGAATGTTTTAGAAAAGAATGTGGATATTCTACACGCCCTGGCGGATCGACTGCTTGAAAAAGAGACAGTGCTAGGTAATGAGCTTGATGAACTTATCCGCTCAATGAGACCTGGGTTCGAGTTTCCATCAAAGACGTCTGTTAACGAGAAAACCGATAAAGAAGTTCAGGTTGAAAATGAAGAAGATACGGTAGAAAGCAAAACCGAAACTGAAAGCGAGCAGCCCTCATCTTAGTCCCTTAAAATTGAATTTTGTGCATTTCATGGCAAAATATTTTTACCGGTACAATTTCTCTATCTTAAAATAATTGAAGATTTTCGATTGAAGATTAAATATTTATAGAATTTCCGATACGTTTTACCTAACAAGCACATATGAAAACATATAACCTTGTATGGGGTAAAAACAGGCTGGTTCTTGGTAAGCGTACCTGTATTATGGGTATATTGAATGTTACGCCGGATTCATTTTCAGATGGCGGGGAATTTTTTACATTAGATAATGCCGTGGCTCAAGGCCAAAAACTTTTTGAAGACGGGGCCGACATACTTGATATAGGCGGAGAATCTACACGCCCTTTTTCTGATGCGGTATCTGCCGAAGAGGAAATCCGGCGTGTTGTACCTGTGATTGAAAACCTTGCAGCACGTATTTCGATTCCCATTTCCATAGATACAACTAGAGCCGGCGTTGCAAGAAGAGCTATTGAAGCCGGCGCTTCCATTATAAACGATGTTTCAGCATTGCGTTTTGATCACGGCATTGCAGATGTTGCAGCAGAATACGACGTTCCGGTAATTCTGATGCATATGCTTGGAACCCCAAGAACCATGCAGGTTGATCCTATTTATGATGATCTTATAAAAGAAATCAAAAATTTTCTAAAAAATACCATTGATTATGCTAAAAGTAGAGGAATTTCAAAGTCAAAAATCATCATTGATCCTGGAATCGGTTTCGGGAAAACTGTTGAACATAATCTTTTATTAATTAAACACCTGCATGAATTTAAAACACTGGATGTCCCTATTCTAATCGGATCTTCCAGAAAAGCCTTTGTACGAAACATCCTTAAATATAAGACCGTAAAAGATATTAACCCCGACCTGGCTGAAGTGGAAATCGGGACCCAGGCTTCAGTTGCCGCTGCAGTTTTGAACGGCGCCCACATGGTCAGAGTCCACAATGTTGCCAATACACGTGCAACCATAAAAATCATTGATGCCATTAATAATGTGCAAAAGTCAAAAAACGACTTTTTATGAATTCAACAATGGTTTATCACTTCACCTATGAACAACCATAATAGGCTATCTATATTACGCCCACGGACTTTAAAATGGTCTATTTTGTGTTTTTTGCTTGGGGTTTGCTTTTTTTTATCTGTGTCCTGCTCATCATTACAAGAAACAGTCATACTTATTCCGGTTGATTCCAGTCAAATCCCTGCAGAACTGACCATAACCGGTCCGTTGCTAAAAGGGATAGAAGTTCACGTCCGCGGCCCGAAATCGAAAATCCGAATCCTTTCTGACCTGAAGATACGATATATGCTTGACCTATCCCGAGTACATGTCGGGATCAACTCTATTCCAATAAAAAAAGACCGTGTCATCCTGCCTAAGGGGATATCGATTGTAAGAATAAACCCGACTTTTTTAACCGTAAGGGTTGAGAATAAGATTAAAAAGAAACTTCCGGTTAAAATTTCTTTTTCCGGAAAGCCTGCTAAAGGATTTACAGTTGCAGGTGCAGTTTCCAAACCATTATCGGTTATTCTGCAAGGACCTGAAAATATCCTTGGACCTATGGATAAGGTATTGATAAAACCGATTGAGATCAAAGGGCTGTCAGAATCTTTTAAAAGAGAAGTGGCTCTGGACCTTGTCGAAGATCTTGAGATCATTTCTTCTTCAAAGATTATTTTTGTTGAGATATCAATACAAGAAAAAATTGTTAACAAAAAGTTTTTGGATATTCAGGTTGAGGGCAAAAACAGTCCGTACATTTACAGTATTACGCCACCGGCAATAAATATTGAAGTTAAAGGACCTGTTAATATTATTGAAAAGCTTCATACGGAAAAATGGATTAAAGTTTATGTTGATCTCAAAGGATTGAAACCCGGGGCTTATGTTAAAAGGGCAACCATAACGTTACCTGTTAAAACCACTCTTATTGGCGTAGAGCCAGAGAAGTTTAGAGTGAAGATCAGTGAGGATAAAATATAGTGAGGAAAAGGAATTTATAATCATGCTTCTTGTTATCGATATTGGAAATACCAACACGGTAATCGGTGTTTACGACGGCAGGCATCTTATTAAGGACTGGCGGATACGCACGGAAAGACGTACAACAGAAGATGAGTTTAACATCCTTGCCGCCAATCTTTTTTCCGAAAGCAATATCAGTTCCAAAAAAATCAGCAAGACAATTATCTCCTGTGTTGTTCCACCCATGGTAATAATTCTCGATTCTTTCTGTCGTAAATACCTGGGACACGCACCGCACTGGGTCGATGCCATGTCAGCTTCAAGCCTGCCAATACGTTACAAAAATCCATCAGAAGTAGGGGCAGACAGGATCGTTAACGCGGTTGCGGCATTTCACAAGTACCAAACCAGTCTTGTTGTTATAGATTTTGGGACAGCCACAACCTTTGATTCTATTTCAGAAAAGGGGGAATATCTCGGTGGTGCCATCAGTCCCGGGATCATGATTGCTTCTGAAGCCCTGTTCATGAAAGCGTCCAAACTTCCCAGGGTCGAAATCTTTGTTCCCCCTGAAAACGTAATCGGCAAAGATACCGCAAGCAGTATTAAGGCGGGAATTATTTTTGGATATGCAGGACTTGTGGATGGCATGGTTAAGCGAATGAAAATCGAGATGGGCACAAACCCCAGGGTAATTGCAACAGGAGGTCTGGCAGAGCTTATGTGTCAAGTATCAGAAACCATTGAAGTTGTTGAACCGGCCTTGACCCTGGAGGGATTACGGATTATCAGCAATAGTTTGTAGATAGTGCCTGAACGAAAATTGTCTTTTCCGCCAATATCTGCGTCAGACTCAAATTTTAATCCTCGAAATACTACCAGTATTACTGTGATTAAAATTTTCGTCTTTCTTGATCTTAACGAAAAATCCTAGTTTTCGTTTGGCACTAGATAACCAGCAAATCCTTTTATGCTGTTTTTCAGAAATCCTTTCTCCCTCTCTTTTACAGCCTCGCACATATGAAAAAACCCTTTAAGAAAAGGATCTTGCTTTAAAAGCCTTTGCAAACAGCTTTTGAAGAAATCTTCGTCTTCAGCTTCACCGAGGTGGGCCATCTCATCTTCAATAATTTTTTTCCAGAGCAAAAGCTGCTCACGGTGTGTTTTCAACATGTCCAAAGCATCTTCGTTCATGCCGAAATGTCCGTAACATATAATTGAGGGTTTTCTGGCAATCAGATCATCGATGCTCTTGATAGAGGTTTCCAGAAAAAAACGGGGCGGTGTGGCGGGTCTAAGATAAAAACCGTCACCGGGAATATCTAAACAAACCCCACCGGCCTCTCCTGCGAAAAGATATGGGCCCAAAAGGTAGCTAACATGATGAGGGGCATGCCCGGGAGTCAGGATCGGCATAACTTTATCTTCTTGATATCGGGCTGCATTGTAAAGCAATTTAGGGGGAACCGGCCGGAATGGTCCGTAGGCTTGTGCTGTTTGCCCAAGGGTTTTGAGACTTCCTTCCCATAGATGTGAGGGATCTGCAAGGTGCCGGATACCTTTTTCGTGACAGATAATGGGAACGTCGGGAAAAAGCACGGCCAGATCTCCTGCTCCTCCGGCGTGATCTATATGGATGTGGGTCAATAGAATCGCATCTAGATGCCGTATTCCCAAGCCTTCTAAAGATTTTACAAGCACGGGAACGGTGGAGGCAGGTCCTACATCCACTAAAAAGGTTTTTTTGCCTTTATATATCCAGGACCCTATAAACGATGTAAATCCGGGCAGATCCTGGTCAAGAGGAACAAGATAGAGTTCGGGCGCAATTTCAATTAATTTCATTTTAAAAAAACTTCTATTCAGACCCTGCCGGTCTTGATAAGGGACTCCTTAAAGACACGATAGAAGACTTCATTGTCGGCAACACCTCGTCTCAGGATTTTTTCAATTTCATTTATGTTCTTCAGGTTGATAATAAGATTGACGCTCTTGTTAAAAGCCGCCATATTATCCATGGTTCGGAAGCGGTTGGTTATAAGGGTTACGAAGATATTACGTCGGATGGATATATTGAGACGATCCAGGTATTTGAGAACATTGTTCATATCAGGATCTCTAGTGCCGAATTGCTCGTTAAGCACCACCATATCAAAGACATGGAATCGCATCTGCTTCAGAGTTTCTTTATGTGACTGGGGTGCCGTGGTATGATACCCCATGTTATACAGGGCAGTTAAAATTTTTGCCCGGATAGCCGGGTCAGGCTCACACAAAAGGGACGTCTCCACACCTTCTTCAACGAAATCGAAAGGTTTTTCCGAGGCGTCGTAAGCGCTGGAATCGACCTCCTCAATGATGGTTTTATTCAGTCCGGGTTTTGGTTTGGCGGACGGGGCCGGAGTCTCTTCGGTTGACAAAGGAATATCAAAACGAGTATCTACGGAAATTTTGTTGTTACACTTGGGGCAGATCACAGAAAATTCCTGTCCTTTGGGAACCTTTTTGTCTGGAATTTTAAACTTACTCCGGCATTTTTCGCATAACACGTCCATGATTTCTTCCTCTTTTGGGGTTCCATCGGCAGAGACCAAAGGGTCTGCCGACCACTACCTCCGCTTTCTGTAATCGTGATCCACCTTAAGACCCTTAATATCCGTTGTAGCTTCTCCGCGTGAGCTCTTGATTGAATCGATTCCGCGGCCCAGTGTGCCTTTGCGGGAAGCATAGGCCATGGCAGTCTCCTCGGTAATGAGGCCCTTTTCATATAACCCAATAATATAATCATCAAAGGTAGTCATACCGAAAGCTTTCCCGTCATGGATGACATCGTAATAAGTTTTTTCCTCAGATTCTCCATGCAGTATCAGGTCCTTGACCCGCAGGTTAGTGCACATGATTTCAAAGGCAGCTATTCGCCCTCCTCCTACCTTAGGAAGAAGTCTTTGACATACGATCCAGCGGATCACATCGGCAAGCCGAATACGAATCTGATTTTCCTCTTCTATAGGGAACATGCCGAGAATACGGTTCATTGTCTGTCCGGCATCAATAGTGTGGAGGGTGCTTAAAACCAGGTGCCCGGTTTCGGCCGCACTCAGGCCGATCTCAACCGTTTCCCTGTCACGCATCTCCCCAACCAGAATTACCTTGGGAGCCTGGCGCAAGGCTGCTCTGAGGCCACTTGCAAATGAATCAAAATCCTCCCCCATCTCGCGCTGGTTGAAAGTAGCCATCTTGTGTGGATGGTCATACTCCACCGGATCCTCAAGAGTCACTACGTGGACCGATCTGACGTCATTAATCTCGTTAAGCACTGCGGCCAGGGAGGTTGTTTTTCCGGTGCCGGTGGCTCCGGTGACCAGGATGAAGCCGTTTTTTTCCTCAGCCATTTTGAGAAAGGACTCAGGAATGCCCAGTTCCTGACATGTGGGAATTTTGGTTGCAAGTTTTCTCAAGACAATGGAATAATTACCTCGCTGGGAAAAGACATTGGCCCTGAAACGTGCCTTGCCGGGAAGCTCGTAGGATGAATCGCACGATCCCTCAAGCAGGAGATTTTCGGTTAGGCGCCGGTTATGATTTAAAAGGTTGAGCGCGAAGATTTCAGCCTGAAACGGAGTGATCTCGTCAAAAGGTGGATCCATGTCGACCACGGCGAGCTCTCCCGCTGTCTCAACCTGAAACGGTTTCCCCACGGTGATATTAAGGTCGGAGACATTATCGTATGCATCGAGCATTTTTGACAGAATATGATCAATTTCCTGTTTTTTCAAAATAGAACCTCACAAAATTGTTATGCTTCGGTAAAGTCAGTAGGAGGATTCTTCAAAAAAGGCCTGAACTTTCCCTTATCATTTGCCTTGGCATAGGCGTCAACAGCACTTATCCATCCATTGTTTAGCATGTCCATAATGGCATCATCCAAAAGATGCATACCGTATTTCTTCCCGGTCTGGATCATTGAAGCAATCTGGTGGGTTTTCCTTTCCCTGATGAGATTCCGGACCGCCGGAGTTGCAATCAATATTTCGAGGGCGGGGCTACGCCCCTTTTTATCTACTCTTTTAAACAGGACCTGTGCTATAATTGCTCGAAGTCCGTCAGACAACGTCGAACGGATCTGGTTTTGTTGATCTGCAGGGAAAACTTCGATGATACGATCAACGGTTTTCGCTGCACTCGAAGTGTGAAGTGTGCTAAAAACAAGATGTCCAGTGGATGCGGCTTCTATGGCAAGCGATATGGTCTCAAGATCTCTCATTTCACCTACGAGAATAATATCCGGATCCTCTCGCAGGGCACCCCTTAAAGCTGCGCTGAATGACTTAGTATGGAGACCGACCTCACGGTGGTTTACAATACATCCCTTGCTTTGGTGGACAAATTCAATTGGGTCTTCGATGGTAATAATATGATCCTTACGGACACGGTTTGCCACATCGATTATTGAGGCCAGGGTGGTCGATTTGCCGCTTCCTGTAGGTCCTGTCACTAAAATAAGCCCCCTTGGGAGTGAGGCCAGCTTGGAAATCACTTTAGGAAGACCCAGCTGATCGGCAGTCATTATTTGCTCAGGAATTTGTCTGAAAACCGCTGCCACACCATATTTTTGCATAAAGAAATTTGACCGGTACCTGGCAATACCGAGTACTTCATAACCGAAATCAACATCTCCTGTTTCCTCAAACTGCTTTATCTTATGTTCGGGCGCAATTTCATAAAGCATGGCTTTCAGTTCATCGTTATCCAGGGTCTTATATTTGACCCTTTCCATTTCGCCCCTTATCCTTAGCGCAGGCGGTTGTCCTGCAACCAGATGAAGATCTGAAGCACCCTGCTCATTCATCAATTTAAAAAACGCGTCTATTTTTGCCATCTTATGCTTCCAATCTATTTGGATTGTTTGAACAATTTCAACTTGGTATCTTCCTCTTCCCGAATTCCGGCCTCCTCTTTCCCTATTTCAAGGAGTTTGGCATGGCTTTCGATAATTGAGCGGATCTGTACTTCAATCTGCATGCGTTGCCGTTTTAATTCTGTAATATCTTCATATAGTTGAGCAAGCCTGTTTTGCGCTTTACTAAGAATTTTTTCCGCATTAACTTCGGCATCCGCAATTATTAATTCGGCCGATTTGCTGGCATTTTGCTTCATCTGCTCTAAAACTTTCTGAGAATTGAGCATTACACGCTTAAAAGTCTCTTCACGTCCTTTGTATCCCTGGCTTTCAATTTTAAGCCTGTTAATTTCTTCACGCAAATTTTTGTTTTCTCTTTGTAATGATTCAAAGACGTCCGCCATCTGCTCAAGAAACGTATCCACTTCCCGGACGTCGAAACCTCTGAATCTGGTTTTGAATTGCTGTTGCTGAATATCAAGGGATGTAATTGTCATGATGTGTTACCTTTCTTCATAGGTTACATAAAATTTGCAGACATTCTAAAAAGGCTGCTTACAACAAAGTTTTGCAGAAATATAATGCCCAGAATAACTATAATCGGAGAAAAATCTATTCCGCCAAAATCAAGGGGTAATTTTGTGCGGATGCGATACAGTACCGGTTCCGTGATATTGTGGATAAAACGGACGATCGGATTGTAAGGATCGGGATTCACCCAGGAAAGTACTGCCCGTGCTATAACAATCCACATGTAAAAGTGAAGAACATAGTTAAGAACCACTGCAACAGCCTTTAATAAATTGCCAATGATAAACATATAAACAATGAGCTTTCGATTTTTGTGTTAATTTGTTAATCAATCGATTTACTACTCTGAAAATTAATTATATATTGATGATAAGTCAAGATATTTCAGGCAAAATCATTGACATAGTAAACATTCAAACGATAAAAGTACATTTTATGTAATAGTTCAGCCACTAAGACACAAAGACACGAAGGATTTTATTTTGTTATTCTTTCTTAGTGTCTTGGTGTCTTTGTGGCGAGAAGAAAAAAGTTTTGCCACAAAAAGCACAAAATTCACAATTAAGAAAATAATTAAGGGGGAATAAAATTCATGTTAAAAAACAAGAAAATCAGCATAATCGGAACAGGAAATATGGGTGAAGCCCTTTTAAGCGGGCTCATTTCTTCGGGATCATCCGATCCCAAAAATATTATTTGCACTGATGTTCGTGAAAATAAGCTAAAATCCATCCAGGAAAAATACGGCGTCCATACCACAGCAGATAACGTCAAGGCGGTAGAGGCTTCAGAGATTATTATCTATGCGGTCAAACCTCAGATCATTGCGTCAGTATTGAGGGAAACAGCATCCTGCCTGGACATGTCCAAGCTCATCATCTCTATTGCCGCCGGTGTTCCTCTGGTTGCGATAGAGTCGTGTCTTAATAAAGAATTGCGTCTTATCCGGGTGATGCCCAACATCGCAGCCTTCGTTAAGGAGAGTGCTTCGGTTATCGCGGCCGGAGGAAAAGCCACCGAAGAAGACATCAAACTGTCTCTGGCTATCTTCGATTCCATGGGGAAAAGCATCTTTCTTAAAGAAAATATTCTTATGGATGCAATTACCGGCTTAAGCGGTAGCGGGCCTGCCTATATCTTTTTAATTGTCGATGCCATGGCTGATGCCGGAGTGAAGGTGGGTCTATCAAGGGAAGATGCTCTTTTTCTTTCATCCCAAACGGTTTTGGGCGCAGCAAAATTATTGATTGAGACAAAAGAACATCCCGGTAGGTTAAAGGACATGGTTACCTCTCCGGGTGGGACAGCTATCGCCGGCATTCATACTCTGGAAAAAGGCGGACTTCGAACCACCCTTATTAATGCCGTGGAGGTAGCCACAAAACGATCCCAAGAGCTGGGTGAAATTATGATCAAAAATTTTTCAAATGGACTATAGATTGTCATAGCATAAGGGGTTGATATAATGGCAGAATATAAAATGGAATCGCTCAAGACAGTCAATTATGACAGGCCGGTTATTGAAAAGGGTTATGCAAACCAGACCCTTTGTATAGACATTTCTGATTTTGTCATTTCCATTAAGCCTGTTACTGAAAAAACGAAAAACGTCTTTATCGGCGGCAAAGGTTTTGATCTCTGGCTTCTATGGAATGCTGTCAACAGCACAACAAAGTGGAGTGATCCTGAAAACGCAATATGTATCGCATCAGGCCCTATGGGCGGGACACCCATATATCCCGGTTCCGGCAAAAGTATCGTCACCACCATTTCTCCGTTAACAGGGTCTGTGATAGACTCTAATGTGGGAGGTTATTTTGGTCCTTATCTTAAGTTTTCCGGATTTGACGCACTGGAAGTTACGGGAAAAACATCAAAAGATATTGTAATTTTTATTGATGGTATTGATGAGAAGGTTCAGGTCTTTACGGCGTCTGGATTGCCGGATGATTCCTATAATCTTTCTGCGATGTTAACAGAACGTTTTGCCAAAGGGAAACCGCGTAATATTTCTGTAGTTTCCACAGGGCCGGGTGCCAAAAACACACTGATGGGATGCCTGAACTTTACCTGGTATGATCTAAAACGTAAGCGTGCCAGATATAAACAGGCAGGGCGCGGAGGTATCGGCAGTGTCTTTGCTGATAAAGGTATCAAAGCAATCGTGGCACGCTGGGACACGGTTAAGGTAAAGACTAATAATCCGGCAGATCCGAATTCTTTAAAGGGAGTCGGGAAAAAATATTCCCGGGAAATTGTTGAACTCGATCCCAAGCAAAACCAGATGGCAAAAATCGGAACAACTCACCTTGTTTCTATTATGAATGACTTTGATCTGCTGCCCGTCAATAATTTTCAGTACGGCCGTCATCCGGAAGCGGAGAATATCGGCCAGGAAGTTTACAGGCGTATCTTTGACCCCGGATATGACGGTTGCTGGATGGGGTGCACACTTGCCTGCGCACATGGTGTCAAAGACTTCGTTCCTATTACCGGACCCTATAAAGGAACAAAAGTATTTGTAGATGGGCCCGAATATGAAACAATAGCAGGATGCGGTTCAAATCTGGGTATCTTTGATCCACATACCGCTATTGAGATGAATTTTTATTGCGACACTTATGGTCTTGATACAATTTCAGTGGGTACTGCTACGGCCTTTGCCATGGAGTGCTTTGAGATGGGCTTGATTAATAAAAACGATACCGGCGGAATGAACCTTTCATTCGGCAATCGTTTATCCGCTCTCGAGATCGTTCATCAAATGGCCAGAGGAGAAGGATTTGGCCAAATTGTGGGTCGGGGTATTCGTGAAATGAAGTCAATTTTTGCAAAAGACTTTGATGCCGACCCTGATCTGATGCAGGATATAGGTATGGAAGCCAAAGGGCTTGAGTTCTCCGAGTATATAAGCAAAGAATCGCTTGCCCAGCAGGGCGGATACGGTCTTGCGCTTAAAGGCCCGCAGCATGATGAGGCCTGGTTGATCTTTCTTGATATGGTGCACAATTTTATGCCGACCTTTGAGCAGAAGGCCGAGGCGCTGCACTGGTTCCCCATGTTCCGAACATGGTTTGGTCTGTGTGGACTGTGCAAACTTCCCTGGAACGATGTTGTGCCTGAGGACAATAAGGAGACGGATGAGCCTGCCAAAGTCATGAAACACGTAGAGTGGTATGCAGAGTACTACAGTGCCGTTACCGGAAGACAGATACACCCTGACGGCCTTATCCGGATGAGTGAAGCAGTTTACAATTTCCAGCGGATTTTCAACCTCAAAATGGGATTTGGACAGCGCGAGCATGATAATATTCCCTACCGCGCAGTCGGGCCGGTAAAAACGGTTGAGTATGAATCACGACACGAACGTTACGACAAACAGCTTATCGAAAAGCACAAAGTCGATATCGCTGGCAAGTCTACGGAAGAAAAAGTGGCACTGCTGAGAAAATTCCGCGAGGAACTTTACGAAAAACTAAAAGATGCGGTATATAAACGCCGGGGATGGAATAACAACGGGATCCCGACGGTTGAAACGGTGAAGCGACTTGGTATCGATTTTCCCGAAGTTCTGGAATTGCTCAGGGCTTACGGTGTTGAATGATGATCAGGGTTAATGGAAAAAAACATTCCTGGCACGAGGGAATGACAATCAAAGATATTCTCAAGGATTTGAGCGATTCCCATCTTTATGCGGTTGTACGCATAAATGATAAACACGTCTCCAGGCCTTATTTTGAAAAAACCCTGATTCCTGATAATTCAGAGGTGTTTTTGATACCGATGATTGCGGGTGGGTAAAAAAATAAAAGCATGTTTACCGAAGTGATATCCTATCCAGCAGCCTTTACAGCAGGGCTTCTCTCTTTCTTGTCACCATGTGTGCTACCGCTCATACCTGCATACTTTACCTTTATTACAGGTTTTTCCCTGGAAGAATTGACCGAATACCGTAATTCAGAAATAAGAAAAAAAGTCTTTCTTTCAACCATTTTTTTTGTTTCCGGGTTTTCCCTGGTCTTCATCCTGATGGGTGCTTCGGCCTCTTATCTTGGTGGCTTAATGTACAAGTATCGAGAATTAATAAGGATCATCGGAGGTATTTTGATTGTCCTTATGGGTGTCCATTTAACCGGTATAATCCATTTCCGTGGTCTTGATTTTGAAAAACGGATTAATATGGAAAAAAAACCTTTACATTTTTTTGGAACATTTATTGTCGGTATGGCATTTGGAGCAGGCTGGAGTCCTTGTATAGGTCCTCTACTTGGATCGATCATTATAATCGCCGGCAGTCAGGAAACAGTCTGGCAGGGAATTGTGCTCCTTGCCATCTATTCTGCCGGACTGGCCATACCTTTTATTATCATGTCCGTTTTCATCAATTTCCTCCTGATATTCATTAAAAAGGCTTCCCGCGTCTTACAGTACGTCAACACAGTTGCAGGCATCCTGCTGATTATTGTTGGGCTTATCCTTGTGACCAATAAGCTATATGTGTTAACCGGCTAACCTGAATTTCTCTATTATCTTAATATATTTAAAATAGGGCTGATTATTTTGAAAATCGGCGGGCATATCTTTTGATCAGGCGGATTGTTGTGGAAATAATGATACCTCCGCTCATTACTACAAGAAGAACAGGTATCCAAACATGTTCATGATATTCTATGTTTTCGCGTGCAACCGGGATGCCTGCAAAACCAAATAAGAAAATAAGGAACATGAAAAAAATTACAATGAAACATGCTGTTTCAGAGTCATACCAGGGAACGATTACCTTTCTAAATAGAGGATTTTGATCGATACGCATGATTGTACAACTTTAGTTCACTTTAGTCACTTTTCCGGCTCATCCGGGTCAGATATTATTACCCGCATTTGGTAAAGCCGCAGAAATGACACATCATACAGCCCTCTTCAAAGCTGATTGTATTCCCACATTCCGGGCAGATTTCTCCAAGCAGGCTGTTACCATATCTGCGTTTTTTATAAGATCCGTCTTTCATATACCTTTTCTCAAGGACTCTACCAATTGCGTCCGGTATTGATAAAACAAGTCCACCTTCTTGAAAAACAGGATGTTCTCCGCCGATACCTTTTAGTTGTTCTACAACTTTTTCCACGCGCACCCCAGATCTGAAGGCCAGCGAAACCAGTCTGCCTATGGCCTCAGTTTTGGCTGTGGTGGATCGTCCGGATTTGCCGATTGTGGCAAACACCTCAAAGGGCTGATCTTCATATTCGGTTACAGTGACATAAAGCTGGCCATATCCTGTATTCATCTTGGAAGTGAACCCTTCAAGTATTTCGGGGCGTTCTTTGACCATGGCAATAGAAGTGTCAGCAAGTTTGTCCTTTGCAGCAATGGAAAGCACCTGATTTTCCTTGCTCCCGTCCCTGTATATAGTAACTCCTTTGCAATCTAACTCATAAGCTAGATTATAGATCTTTAATACATCGTCCACTGTGGCATCACTGGGCAGGTTGACAGTTTTAGAAACCGCGTTGTCGGTGTGCTTCTGAAAGGCAGCCTGCATACGGATGTGCCATTCGGGTGATATATCATGGGCCGTTACAAAGACTTTGCGAACATCCTCCGGTATTTCGTCTATGTGCTGAACACCCCCTTCAAGGGCGATGGTATCCATCAACTCGGAACTATAAAAACCTTTTTCTTTAGCCACGTTTTCAAAGTATGGATTTACCTCTAATAATTTGTCATTATCCATAACGTTTCTAACAAAACTCAAGGCAAAAAGCGGTTCCACACCGCTTGAGCAGTTCGAAATGATACTCAATGTGCCGGTCGGTGCAATGGTGGTCGTGGAGGCATTTCGATAGGTACATCCTTTCTGGTTTTTAAAAATGCTTTTATCAAAATTTTCAAAAACCCCTCTTTTTTCAGCCAGACATTTTGAGGCTTCGTGGGATTCTTTTTGAATGAATCCCATCACTTCTTCGGCTATTTCAAGTGCCTTTTCCGAATTATAAGGAATTTTCAACTGATAAAGCAAATCTGCAAAACCCATAACCCCTAAACCAATTTTACGATTACCTCTTACCATTTCGTCGATCTCAGAAAGGGGGTATTTGGACATATCAATAGTATTGTCCAAAAAGCGAACACTCCAAAATATGACATCCCTTAAGCCCTTATAGTCAACGGCCGGTTCTTCATTATCATAGGTGACAAACTTGGCCAGATTGATGGAGCCCAAGTTGCATGCTTCCATTGGAAGCAAAGGTTGCTCTCCACAAGGATTCGTGCTCTCTATTTCTCCCAATGCAGGGGTTGGATTATCCCTGTTAAGTCTGTCTAAAAAAATGACGCCGGGATCTCCGTTTTTCCAGGCCTGTTCCACCAAAGCCCGGTAAACTTCTGCGGCATTCAACTCTCCGACCTTTTTATTCTCGCGTGGGTCTATCAGGTCGTAGTTGTTTTGTTTTGCAACCGCTTTCGTGAATATATCCGTGACACCAACCGAAATATTGAAGTTGTTCAGGTCGTCATTATTTTTCTTACAGTAAATGAACTCCATGATATCGGGGTGATCCACCCTTAAAATAGCCATGTTGGCCCCTCGGCGAGTCCCTCCCTGTTTAACCTGCTCGGTTGCGGTGTTAAAGATTTTCATAAACGAAACCGGTCCGGAGGCAATTCCGCCGGTTGTTCCCACCCTGCTGTCTTTGGGTCGTAGACGTGAAAAGGAAAAACCGGTTCCGCCGCCCGATTTATGGATAATAGCGGCATTTTTTAAAGAATCAAAAATCCCGTCCATGCTGTCCTCAATCGGAAGAACAAAGCAGGCTGCCAGTTGGCCCAGTCTGCGTCCCGCATTCATCAGCGTCGGTGAATTTGGCAAAAATTTAAGCTCCGTCATCATATTGTAAAAAATATTTTCCATTTTCTTCACATCTGCGTCGCTGCTGTACTTTCTTTCGGCCTTTGCGATGTGTCGGGCAACCCTTTTGAACATTCTTTCCGAAGTCTCGGTTACCCTGCCCTTGTTGTCCTTTTTAAGATATCTTCTTTTCAATACATTTTTTGCATTTTCTGAAAGTTTCAGACCATTTTTTATAAACATGGATTTATCCAACCGAATCGGCGAGATATTTTTGAGTCCGTATTCCAGCAATTTGGTCTGAATAATTTTATCTATGACCGGCATGGTAATGGTATGATTTTTCATGCCGTCGATTTCTTCTCGCAGAAATCGGCTGATATCCATGGCCTGGTTGGTTTCAATGGGGTTTTCTTTTGTAAGGCTGTCTGAAAACAGATGATCATCCCACTTGTAGATCGTCAAATCGAAATTTCCCTGTTCCGTAATTAAAATTTTACCTTTTGAACCCATTGTCCTTCTCCTGTATGGTTATTATCAAAATGAGACCTTTGCAAAACCCCCCTTTTTGCCCAATTTCTACGTCAGGCTCAAATTTCAATCCTCGAAATACTCAATGTATTCCTGTGGTTAAAATTTTCCCCTTCCTTGAACTTGAACAAAAATGAACATTTTTCAAAGGTCTCAAAATCTTGTGGAATTTTTCTTGATCATTAACATTTGCACAAAAATATGCAAACAAAAAAACCTACCAGAACTAAAAACCTTCTGTAAGTAGGTCTGTCAAAAAGTGTGACTCTTATCTGATAATATGTTAAATTATAATAAGGCTTTTAAGAACAATCACACTAATTCTTTCATTACTGTCATAAAGAGCATGATTCTTTCTTTCATGGAATATATTGTATGTCAAGAAAAAAATAGCACAATATATGGGATTTTAATAAAAAGGGTGTGAAAATGAATATTCTGGTAAAAATCGTTACATGGACAGTCTTCTTATATCTTGTCTATTGTGGATTTCTTTTCATGATGCAACGGCAAATGCTGTTTCCTCGTTATCTTATAGAAATTCCTTTTGATAATGAAAGTATTTTCGGTCTGGAAAAGATATGGATAGATACAAGTTTCGGAAAGGTCGAAACGTGGTTCCTGCCTCCGGCTGACAGCCGAGTTTCAGGACCGGCACCGGCGGTTATTTTTGCACACGGAAACGGTGAACTCATCGACTTCTGGCCACATGAACTAAAAAAGCTAAACCGCCTCGGCATAGGGGTATTACTTGTAGAGTATCCAGGATACGGCAGGTCTGCAGGAAAGCCTTCCCAGGACAGTATTACGGAAACATTTACCTCAGCGTATGATCTTCTCATTGCACGGAAAGATGTTGATAGTTCCAAAATTGTACTGTTAGGCCGTTCTGTCGGTGGTTGTGCTGTGTGTGTGCTGGCTTCTGCGCGGCCTTCGGCGGCGCTTATTTTGATGTCGTCATTTATCAGTGTGCGATCGTTTGCATCAAAATATCTGGTTCCCAACTTTCTTGTCAGAGATCCATTCGATAATCTCACGGTTGTCCGCAATTACCAGGAACCAGTCCTCGTAATTCACGGCAAATTTGATGAGGTCATTCCCTTTTCGCATGGAATCGCCCTTTACGAGGCAGCACGGTACGCCAAAATGATAACCTATGAGAGCGGGCATAACAATTGCCCTCCTAATTGGGACACCTTCTGGCGCGATATTGAAACATTTCTACAGGATTCCGGTCTTATTAATCAATCTCAAGGAACTGTAGTGAAATAGACCCACCCTGTGGAATGTCCTAATTTCAGTATAATAAATCTAATCATAACTTTCTGACAAGATCACCAACCTGAAAACCGCATTGAAGGGAAATGAAAAATGAAAGATTGTATATTAATATTTCCGCGCCTTGAATTTGGAGTTTTTTACTTTGCCGTCGGATTTTGACTTTTTACGAGGCTATCAAGACTTATTCCTTTTAAAAAGCGACAATGTGCGTGTTTCGTTGTTACTATAAGGCATTATAGGTAATAATTGATATTTATCAAGATAGATATTGACATATAACGACTCTAAAACTATATATCATAACACTAATGCTTTTTATACTACCAGCGATAAACCTTTCTAATTAAAATCACTTGAGGTCAAAAATGAAAAGACTTCTTTCCACCAAAGATGTAGCACAGTTTCTTAATGTGAATGAGAAGATGATATATAGCCTTGTAGCCGAAAAAGGTCTTCCGGCAACAAAAATCACCGGCAAATGGCTTTTCCCACGCCATCTGGTAGAACAATGGATTGAAACCAATACTATCAACTACCCTGAGGCCGCAAGTCACCTTCCACCTTATCAGGGATTGCTGATCATAGCCGGAAGTAATGATATGCTTTTAGACAGGGCAATTTCTCTTTTCAATACACTGCATACAGACCATTTGATGGTATTTGGGAACGTGGGGAGTATGGGCGGGCTCAGAGCTTTGCGCAGGAATCTCTGCCACATGGCCTCCAGCCACCTTCTTCAGGACAACGAGACAGAATACAATTTTTATTTTGCCACACAGGAACTCGATGTCATGCCGGCAGTTGTAAATTTCTGCAAACGAGAACAAGGTATACTGGTGAAAAAAGGAAACCCAAAGCAAATTTCTGCTATTAATGATTTTGCCAGACCAGACATAAGAATTCTAAACCGTCCACTGGGTACCGGTACCCGTCTGCTGCTGGACCGGGCACTAAAGAAGGCGAAGATTAAAGGTGAAAAGATCGACGGCTACAATAAAGAGGTTCACAGGCATATGGATGTTGGCCTTGGAATTCTTGCCGGACGGGCGGATGCGGGCCCGGGAATACGGGTTGTGGCTGATGTTCTCGATATCGGGTTTGTTCCTCTTCGCTGGGAAAGATATGATCTTATGATTTCCAAAGAACGATTTTTCGATAAGGGGGTCCAGCTTTTTCTCAGCCTTCTCCACGAGGATTCTTTCAAGAAACTGGTGAATGCCACTTCTGGTTATGATTTGGAACTCACCGGCAAGGTAATTTATCCAGCCGGCAACAGTTCAAAAGGGGTGGAAAAAAAGTGAGGATGGAAAGATAAAACGATATTGTTTCGCAACTGTAAGTGCAATCATAACAATTTGTATTCTTACCGGCGGCGCTTTGGCAAACGGTAAGGTTATCAAAATGTCAACAACAACCAGCACCCAGGCCTCGGGTCTGCTCGATATTCTTCTTCCTGCATTTGAAAAGGATACCGGTATTCGTGTAAAGGTTTTTGCCAAAGGGACCGGGGCTGCCATTCGCGATGGAATGGACGGTAATGTGGATGTGATTTTTGTGCATGCCAGGGCCAGAGAAGAAAAGTTTGTTGCAGAAGGATACGGAACAAAGCGCTATGCGGTCATGCACAACGATTTTGTTATTCTGGGACCCCAAAATGATCCGGCCGGGATACGGGGGCAAAAAGATGCTGCCGCAGCCTTAAACAGCATCGCCCGCGCTGGAGCCTTATTTGTATCCCGAGGGGATGACAGCGGCACCCATACCAAGGAGCAGGTCATGTGGAAGAAAACCGGCCTGGCGCTGGACATAAAAACCAGCACTATTGTTAAAAAGGGGCAAAAAAGTACCATCAGTTTTGTACATCCCAAAGGATCTGAAAAATGGTATCTTTCCATTGGGCAGGGAATGGGCAAGACTATTACTTTTGCCGATGAAAAAAGGATCTACACCCTGGCTGATCGGGGGACTTATATCAAATATAAGTACGGCCGTGACACAGGCCTTGATCTGGAGATTTTATGTGAGGGAGATGCATTATTAAACAATCCCTACGGCGTTATTCCGATTAATCCAAAGAGGCACCCACATGTGCAACACGAGCTGGCTGAGCAATTCGCTAAGTGGCTGGTTTCGGCAAAGGGACAATCTCTTATTTTAAATTACAGACTGCTTGGGAAACAGCTTTTTTATCCAGACATTTTTAGACAAGATTAACTGGATAGTATAGGAATTTCCTTTTTTGGACACAGATGAACACAGATTAAAAAGTTTTTTAAATTATAAATAATAATATTATCTGTGTATATCTGCGAAAATCTGCTTGCCCCGTAGCTCCGGCAGATGGTACTGGGGCGTCCTATTTAACTGGATTAATGGGATATTTAAATATTTTTTATCCTGGCCATCTTATTAATCCTGTCAAAAAATATAATAATCATGGACCTTCTGATTGACAGCTTTTTATCGGCGCTTCTTCTGGTTACTTCCTTAGACCCGGAAATTGTTTCCATTGTTGGGGTTTCCTTAAAGGTAAGCGGAACCTCAACCATACTTGCAAGCCTGATAGGAGTACCATTTGGTTTTTTAGTGGCCTTTGAATCGTTTCCAGGCAAGCGTCTGCTTATCACGTGCCTCAACACCTTGCTTGCACTTCCGACAGTGGTTATCGGTCTTTTTGTATATGCGTTTATCTCTCGAAGGGGCATCCTAGGCCCCCTTGACCTGCTCTATACCCAGAAAGCCATGGTCATCGGGCAGACCATATTGATCCTTCCTGTCGTAGCGACCTTTACAATCGCTGCCATTAGCAGGATCGACGGACGGTATCGGAAAACTGCCATGACATTGGGCGCCAATCGTATGCAGACTGCCTTTGTGGTTTTCAGAGAGGCGCGTTTTGGAATTGTTGCGGCTGTAATAGCCGCATTCGGCCGTGTAATCGCCGAGGTCGGCATCAGCATGATGCTTGGAGGAAATGCCAGGGGATTTACCCGCACAATGACCACGGCCATGGCCCTGGAATACGATAAAGGTCAGTTCTCCCTGGCTGTGGCTCTGGGAATTATTCTGCTGGTTTTAAGCTTTGGGATGAACCTTCTGTTTCATTTTTTCCAGGGAAGGGCAAGGGCTTGATAGTTTATAATATATCCCAACTCACCAAGGTTTACGGCACCAGAACAATCCTTGACATTCCTTTACTGGAAATAGAAAAGGGATTGATTTACGCTTTGTTGGGGCCCAACGGTGCCGGAAAAACCACCCTTTTGAATATTCTAGGATTTCTTGAGTCGCCCAGCACAGGGAATATCTTGTTTCGCTCACATCCTGTCCGATTTTCGGAGACTTTCCTTCAGCCCTTGCGCAAATCGGTTGTGATGGTAGAGCAGCACCCCATCCTCTTTACGACCACGGTCCAAAAAAATCTGGAATTTGGGCTAAAAATCAGGCGCATTCCGACAAAAGAGCGAAATCAGATTGTTAAAGAATCACTCGATTTGGTAGGAATGCGAAATTTTGCCCAGGCTCAGGCACATCGGCTTTCAGGTGGTGAAACCCAGCGAGTGGCTATTGCCCGCGCTCTGGCTGCCAACCCCGAAGTCCTTCTGTGCGACGAACCCACCTCAAGTGTAGATCCGGAAAACCAGGTTGCTATTATAAATATTCTCAGGCAGATTAATGACCTCAAGAAAATTACAGTCGTCTTTACAACTCATGACCGGTCTCAAGTCACATCTTTGGCCCACCACTCACTGTTTCTAGATCATGGCAAGCTTGCCGGGAGCCCATCTAAAAATTTCTATGGCTCGAATAAATCATGAAGAATTGATCCGGCCGGAGGCCGGCTTGTCCGGGTTAGGGGGTTACAGGAGGGTTTTGTTGATTTTTTTCAGCAGGTCGGAAGGCTCAGGCAGTTTTTTCCCGTCTATGCTCAGTACCGGAATAGCCCCAATCAGAGAGTTTGTAATCATTATCTCATCAAAAGCAAATAAATCTTCCAAAAACAATCTTCTGCTCTCTATTTTAAAGCCCCATCCGGTGAGAAGTTTACAGACTACAGTTTCCATAATGCCCGGCAAAACATGCGGAGAAACCGGTTTGATTACGGTGTTATCCTTTACCAGCAGTATATTGGCTGTATTTGTTTCGGAAACAGTCTTGTCAGGGTTTAATATCAATGCTTCGTCTGCTTTCCGGGCCATGGCCCATTTTCCGGCAAGAAAGTAGTATAAATAATTCAATGTCTTATGATCGGCAAGGGGTGTCTGGCGAGGATGCGGGTATACAGCCAGATTTAATCCCTGCGCCTTTTTTCCCTCCAGGCGATGGGCATATGGTCTGGCGAAAACCAGAAGGGTATGGTTAAAAGGGGGCGCTTCCCTGTCTCCTCTGGTAGCGATCATCTTTACGACTGCGGTTTCATTTTCCAGCCTGTTTTGGACAATTACCTGATTGATAATTTCATCCCAGGTCAAATCAGGCGGTCTTTCAGCAAAAAGATGCTCCCAGGTATTATTAAATCTATCAATATGCGCTTTGAGGTGCCCCGGGTTCCCCTTGTCTACCCTGATGGTTTCAAAAAACCCGTAACCGTACTGAAATCCTTGATCAACAACCGGTATGCCGGCCTGATCTAAAGGTTCAAGGGCTCCATTGATCCATACATAGTCGTTGTTTAAAGATTGTTTTTCTTTTCCTTTAAAAACCTCCATTAGTGTCTTGCCTTTATGTATGGTTTCTTCATATTCATCAAGTGGGTCAGAATCAAAGACAAT